>Ga0187217_1000618_pt1 | contig 14740 bp, 15 predicted proteins | sample 15SPOviralmetaG_FD_130165 | JGI IMG/M metagenome (GOLD analysis project Ga0187217, IMG submission 130165) | Marine viral communities from the oligotrophic San Pedro Time Series (SPOT) site, San Pedro Channel, CA, USA - 15 SPOT_SRF_2010-09-15... | ecosystem: Environmental > Aquatic > Marine >... | reverse complement strand
TTACTTACCTACTTCACTTCACTTCGAGAAGTATGCCGGGAAAGTGGCAGATCGTGAACGGTGTTCGGTACCCGATCGATGATCACGCTTCTCCTCGCTCTACCCCCGAAGAATACAACCCATATGATGATCCCGTGTTTCAACGGCGCATCGCTAGTCTTCAAGCCGACATGCGCGGCTCGAAGAAGGGTGGTACACTTGACGACAACCTCTACCCCAATCACCCATACAACACTCCCAAGAGTGAGGAGAAGAGAACAAGGCGCTCAGTACCAAAGTGTATGCGAACACGTACCGGCACCGACTACCGGAAGCTCGGAGAGAATCGAGCAGCGATCACCATCCAGAAGCATTTCAGAGGGATGATTGTCCGCAATTCTATTGTCGGACTTCCAGTCGAAGGGGATGAGCCTGCTTACGAGCAGCGCAGCATGCTTGATCGATGGAGTGAGGGCGCGGAGATGATTGTAACTCCGGAAGAACCTAAGTGCCATCCCACGGGATGGACAGAGAAGAATCACTATTCAGAGCTAGGGTGGCAGTGGTGTGGTCAGAGTTGTCCATGTTGCCGAGCGCAGGCCGGCGACACATTAGGAGCGTGTCCTATCTGTACTCGTAGAAGATAAATAAATATTCATACATCATTCCATCATTTGAATCCATATCGTCATCATTTCAATCCATTTCATAGAGCATTAGTTAGTTAGTTTTTTTTATGTAATTAATACATTTTTTTTATTATATGTATCTTGTTTATATTCTAAGATCTGATAATTTATCATATATTGGAATGACAAATGATTTTATGAGACGATGGAAACAACATAATGGTGTCTTAAAAGGTGGTGCTAAATACACAAAAAAATCTGATAATTGGTATCCTATTTGTATTATAGATGGATTTGAAACTATGAAAGAAGCATTACAATGTGAATGGAAATTGAAACGAGTAAGAGGTTATATAAATAGACTTAAGAATGTTAATTATCACATGACTAGTGTTGACAAGTGGACGAAAAATAGTCCCGAAATAAAATTACAAAATCTGAATGTATATGTACATGATGATTATAAATATCTTTTTTCTATCGACATAAGACAATTATATTGGATATAAAATATATGTAAATTATAATGAGTAAAACAATAGTTCAAAAAACAATTTTATTTTCAATGATTGTTCAATTTATTTCAACAATTATCACATGGGATGGATTCTATGAAAATTTAAAACATTCTGATAAAATTTTACAAGAAATACTCTTTGCTGAAAACATTGTACAAATAATAGAATTTTCATTTTATGTATGGATATCTTATGCTTCTCACAAACCAGTTGATATTACTCCGCGAAGATACATTGATTGGGTAATAACTACCCCTACAATGTTGATTTCTACAATGGTTTTTATGGAATATAATAATGTTAAAAAGAAAGGTGAAATTATTTCATACAAATCATTCTTTAAAAATAATTGGAAAAAAATAGTCACAATATTCACTAATAATTTTTTCATGTTGTTGTGTGGATTCTTAGCTGAAATAGGATATATTGATCTACATTTGGGTATCTTTGTTGGGTTTATATTTTTCTATCTCACATTTGATAATTTATATGATTTTATTCAAGACGATCGTGAAAATGAGAATTTATTCAAATTCTTAGTAAGTGTATGGGGATTCTATGGTGTTGCTGCTCTTTTTGATGTACATACAAAAAATGTCTGTTACAATATGTTGGATTTAGTTGCGAAGAATTTCTACGGTCTATTCATATTCTACAAAATTAAGGAAATATCAGTCAGTAACACCCGAATGATTACGAGATAATTGAGAGTTTACTCTCTCTTGGAGTAGATCCAATTTGTATTTTAAATTGTCAATTTCTTCATTGTACTTATCTATGTTGTGAAGATGTTCAAACCATTTCACAAATGATGGAACTGATATTGTTATGGCATATATCATTGACCAATAAATTACATTGTGTATCACTTGTAGATCGTGTTTTTCTGTCGGATAAATAGCATACATGTATAGTGAACCATAACACAATAGACTCATCACAATTGTATGAAGTTCCATCTTTTTTGTGATATCTTAAATAACTAGTAGTTATTTAAACATTCAAAATCAAATTTATATACTATGATTCACTCATTGACATTACCTCCTTTAAAAAATTGTGAAAGATATCATAAAATGTTTCATAAATTATACAATCGAAATACTACTGATGTAGCCGTACATTTTTTGATATATGATCCATCTAAAAATAGAGTTGTTCAAACTGGTACATCAAAACCCTGTGGTTGTAAAAGCAAAAATCATTCGATTCATGCTGAAATACAGGCATTATACTATTGTAAAAAATATGATAAAAGAAATCGTTATCAAATATATATTTGGAAATACTCGAAAACTGGTAAAATTAAACCAAAATACAGTTGTAAATTATGTACTGATAGATTCATAAATTCATCTATGTGTCACAGAATTTTTACCTTTAATGATTTCGAAAAGGTATCATCTATTGTAGATAATCCGATCTATTCACTTGGTTATCTAAATTAAAATAAATAATAATATATATGAAAAAAAAGCCATCATCAAGAAAGTACAAACATGTTCGTACTAATAAAATTAGACATACCCGAAAAAAGAGAAACTCTAATAAAATCAGACATACCCGAAAGAAGATAAACTCTAATAAAATCAGACATACCCGAAAGAAGAGAAACTCTAATAAAATCAGACATACCCGAAAGAAGAGAAACTCTAACAAGAATTTCAAGAGAAAAATCAGAGGGGGAGGGCCTATGGCATCAGAAATAAAAAATCCATCGAATTTAAATGAGTTATGTGAAGCTACAGACTTGCCGAAAATTTCATTTAATAATGAGGGGGGAGAGGAAATATCTGTATTAAAACCTGGTATTCCCGATGTCCTTTCCGACGGACGGAAGCACAGGCGTGTCCCTAATGTGAAAAAAGTCCTAGGATTGAATAAATCTAACGCTGTACAGATAACATTCTATGATCGAGCACATGAGGGAAATATAACTATACATTTTACCAAACACATTTTACCCCTTATATTGGATTCTATACATAGAATGGTTATAAAATTGTTTAATCCGAACTTATATCAACGTAGGGGTGATAGTGCCGGAATTGAACGCAATATAAACACCACACGATTTGATAATTCATCTTTCCCTCCTCATTTGGTCGAATTTACAGAACACTTTCAAGATTTATCTGAATCTGATATCGGAATAATTTCACCTCCATCTCCCAATGAAACTGTTACTACACAATTTAAAAATTTTTGTAAGCGTTATGAAGAAATGTGTACAAATTTACTTCCTTTAAGTTGTCTTGGTAAGGATGTAGATGATTTCACTCATCCCCTTGACAAATATGAAGGTGATTCAGTAAATTTATCGAATGTCTTTTTACATTTATACAATATGATAGCGAATACAGACTCAACAACCCTTGAAGAGTGTACTGATAGATTCGCTTTAAAATTTGTTGGTGATGTTATAGTTGATATAGTTAAATCTTTAAAAGCAGTGGAAACACGCAACAACAGTTGGAGTAGTTCCATTGATATGTATGCTTATTTAGGAAGACCAGAAATTATCGTTGCGCGATTTAAAAAGATGTGTTCGTCGACGAGTGGGATAGATATATTCAGGGGATTATTTTGTGAAGAATCTAAATCTCTATATTATGATTATAAGGGACTTAGTTATGTTTTGGCAGAAGTCAGTGCAGTAACTGGTGGTGGGTATAGGGGAAAAGCACGTTCCTTAGATAAAGATGAATTACAATATCTGAATCCTAATTTTGTTAATCCTCGGGCTTCCGTCAGTATATCGGAGATTGAGGATGGGATAAAGATTGATTGGGATACTCAAACTGATTCAAGTGATACTACTGCTGATTCAAGTGATACTACAACTGAATCAATTGATACTACTACTGAATCAAGTAATACTACTTTGGTAATTCCTCATGACACAACTTATGGAAAATTTAGAGAAAACTTAGAAAAATTCAGAATTGTCAGTGATAGATGTTTTGTTGATATTCCTTCAACTATAAAATCATTCGATTCATGGAATAAGTTAAAAGAATCATTAAAATATCCAATAGTAAGATCTTTTGCTCTTCGGAGTAATTGGGGAGATGATTTTTCATAATATCTCGTGATTATTCAAATTAGAATTGTAAATTGATATTTCTGATGTATGAACTGTACCTTTGTATTCATTAAAATAAGATACTAATGTTTTCAATCTCATATAGGTTTTTTCATAGGTTGTATTAACAAAATTTTTTAGTTCATTTGATACATAAGCTAGATTAATTGATCTTTTTAAAAATTTCATTACATTTCTTATTTCTATTTCCTGTAACATCAGATATCTGTCCTGATAGAGTATATTTGTATAATCATGATATATATCATTTTTTACGTTGTAATTACCATTTATTCCTAAAAAATAAGAGCGATAGAATGGTACATCATTCTCATAATCAAAGTTAGAAAAATTCTCTTTGAATATTAATTTATCATCTAGGGGTATATTATGTGTTGTGATAGTCATATATGTATAAGCCCAATGAGTATCATTATGGTTTATAGAATTTCGTTGTAATGTATTGTAATATCTCGATGAATGTGTTTCCCACAATTCTGAATAAAATTCCACATTTTCATCAAACTCTAATTTTCGTTTTATCTCTATTATTTTTTGTGCCAAATATTTATCTCCTAATAGTAATTGTAGTATATTTTTTATTTCTATGGTACAATACATATTTGATAAATTTGATTTCTATATGTTTAAATTGTTTTAATAAACTAATCATGAAACGACGTATCAAATATACCGGTAATCTCGTAAAATCAAAACTCATTCAAGAGTTTACTATCAAACAATATGGATACCATCTTACACAAGATATGTATCAACGCCTTTCCAACTCCAATTTTAGATCAAAACATTTTGATAAACTCCTTTGTGATTACACAAAACATCATTTTCATTCTCAAAAATCTACAAATCTGAATCTACATAGATGGTCTCTTGACAATCGCGATAAAAATAAGTATGAAATAGAATATCCATGGTAAAATATAGATATTCTTAGTAAAATAAATATTTAAACAGATAAAACGAAAATATATATATATATTTTGATGTTTGGTAGTACTTTTTTTAAATTGTTCAGTAATATTGTCCTGACATCTTTTTTTACAGGAGGACTCTCTTTTTTTAGTATGGAGTTTTGTAATTGGTATGGTTGTAATAGTTGGACTACTATTTTTAGATCTGATATGATTTGTAATTCTTGTACAGATATTTCATATCATTTGAAAAATTATCAAACGTCTATGTATGGTTCATTATTTACTGTTATTTCTTGTCAAATGACAGATCTTGTAACAAGAGCAGGATCTTCTAAAAATCTTATTTTTCAGTGATCTAATCTAATGCGCTTTTATAATAATTGTTTTCCTTTTAAACTATCAACATAATGACATTTTTTAGATATTTCCCATAAAGCACTTACTATTGGAGTATCATCATAGTGATATTTATCTCCTAAAATATTTTTTAATTCATTTGTATATAATTTATCTTAATTGATTATTTCCTTATATATTTTCGTTTATGATCATATGTTTGACCAAACCATCCCAGTACATCTATGAATAATTTGGTAGGATTCCATCTGAGAAAGATACCTTCATCAGAACACGCATAATCATATGGATAAGTATGATGCCAATTGTGCCATCCTTCTCCTACCGTAAGTAAAGATACCCATTTATTTTCAACTGGTTTTATATTCTTTCTAAAGGGTCTATCACCATACCAATGCGCTACAGAATTTACACAATTTGTGCATTGTAAGACAATTGTCCATCTTAAAAATCCGAATAGAAATAATCCTTTCATAAAATTATTATAATAATAAGTATATATACCTGGTAATATATAACATATAAATATATCATCATAGGGCCACAAATATTTGTCTAACATTACAACTGGATCATTATCTAAATCAGATAAATCTAATTTGTTTCCCTCTTCAATAGTTCTTTTATCTTTTTTACACAGTAACCAACCCATATGTGCATAGAAAAAACCATTATTTATATTATGAGGATCTGCGTCTGTGTCTGAGAATTTATGATGAACACGGTGATCTTTAACCCAAGCATAGATACTTTTTTGATTTGCAAATGATGATAATATCATTAATAACATACGAGTAGGTAATTTAGCCTTGTAAGAACGATGCGACCATAATCTATGTAATCCAGCAGTAATTCCTGTAGAAGATATTTGACATAAAAATAACAATGATAATAAATCATTTATAGAATCAATATATGTTAATCCATATAGTGCGCCGAGATGATTAATTGTTTGAAAAATACAATTTTTAAAATTTATTCTAGATTTGTAACTAAACATTTTAATATAATATAATATAATATTATTCTCTTATATGGTAACAATCAAATGATTGATTTCTATTTTTTGTATATACGAATTGATACAAGTATAAATTTTTGATAGAAAAGGCAACTGCGCAACTTAATAGATAAAATTTCCACATCCTTCTGAATCTTATATCATAACCATCTAAATCTTCCCAATCTTTTATATTGTTGTACCATTCTCTTAAAGTCTTGCTGTAAGAAATCCCAAAATTTTGAAGATCTTCTAAATGCCATTTTTCTAGTATATCAGTCGTATTTACATCTGATAAATGAGGGAGTTCACCTTCTGGAAATATATATTTATCTATAAAAGGGCTTGTACTGCCTTGATATGTAGTTCCAATTGTGTGTAATAACATGATTCCATCATCTTTCAGTAAATCATAGCATTTATCATAATATTCTCTGTAATTCTTTCTACCCACATGTTCAAACATACCTATTGAATATACTCTATCATAAGAACCACTTATATCTCTATAATCACTATATATGATATCTACATTCTCATTTTTGAACTTTTCATTATATAGATCAATCTGATTTTGAGATAATGTTACACCAGTCACTTTTACTTTATATTCATTTGCTAAATAATTCGCTAATCCACCAAAACCACAACCTATATCTAGTATCTCCATACCCTCTTTTAAATTTAATTTTTTAGCTATTAGGTTCATTTTTGATAATTGTGCTTCATCCAAGGTTTCATAATCTTTATCAAAATACGCACACGTATATTGCATATTTTTATCTAACATTCTAGAATATAAATCATTTCCTATATCATAATGATGACTTATATTATCATTCACATCCCCCCTTTTGTTTTTGAGTTTGAATCTATCAATCAGATATGCCCTTAATTTCAGGGTTAAAAAATGAATATTAAATAATTTAGATTCAATTTCATTTTGATGTAACATTAGTTCTTTCAATAGTGATTCTAAATTATTTGTTTCCCATTCTCCATCCATATATGATTCTGCTAATCCCAATTCTCCTAATTCAACAACTCTGTCGAAGAAATTATCATTGTGTACAACAATTTCAATTACATCTTTATCAGAAGATACAGATTTTTTAAATTTTACATTAGTAGTATTCTCTACAAATTCGATTATAAAGTCCTTATTTGATTTTATCTTTGATAATAAATATATTACACTTAATGCTCCTACATAACATACACTGATTCCAATATTCATTTAAATATTAAAATTTATTTATCTTTAAATGGAATCGTCTGATAATATGAATATGATTATGTTGTTGATGAAAACTTATTTAGCACAAATGGATTCATCAGTGAGAATATCAAAAATATTGTGTGAACATTCTGATCACGAAGAAGTATCGGGAGATGACATTATTGGGGGATTAGTGTATCGTTTAATGACTCCAATGGGTGAAGATGAAATGAAAGAATCTGTTGATTCAGCTGAGCATATATTAGAAGATCCTGATTCTGAAGATGATTATGATGATATCCCTGAAACATATAAAAAGCCTAAAATATCAAGACAAATTGTACTCAATACCTGTAAGTGTGATATCTGTAAAAGGACTCGTAAATGTATTCGTGATTTCAAAGATTATGAAACATCTGATTATGTTTCTCAAAGTATGAAAAAATCTATTGAGAAGGTTTGTAAAGAACACAAGATAAAAATTTGATTTAAAGAGTGTCTGGTTACCATACACATATTACAATGAATCTTTCACAGAGAGATTTTCCTACTCTTTCTCAATCAAATCAAGGAGAAGTTCCCAAACCTTCTCCCAAACCTCTACCTGATCCCACATATCCAGTTCTCACAAAAACATGTCTTCTATGTCAGAAGAAGGTTGGGCGAGAACATTTTTCAGGAGATGCTTTGTTTTACTCAAGATTTCTACCCAATGAGTGTCTTTGTAAGAACTGCATCAAAGCGTCTCCCCAACAGTACATTCTTCACAAATATCTTGAAAAAGATGAACAAATATCAGATAGACAAAAGCAGTTTGTATGTGAATGGATTACTATCTTCCCAGATAAATGGCCTCACCAGTGGGATGAAAAATATCTAGCTATGGATCAAACAATAGATGTAAAATGGGAGTCGTTCAAGTATTTCGTTATATGGCTTAGAGAAAAAAGAAAAGTGAATGAACATGTTGCGTGGTATTCTTCACGACAAAGAATTATTGTCAAAGGTGTCATCAAAATTATCAACGATGATGGTACCTATGTTGTAGAAAGAAAAGCTGAAACAGAAAAAGAAAAAGAACTTGGTGAAAAATTTCGCAAAACCATGACAAGAAAAAGACTATTACCACCTCTTTCACAAAGAGATTCAGTATATCGGATTTTGAATACACCGGGCATAGTAAGACCAAATGGTTGCCGAAGATGTTGCGGACCCTGTGGAAGAGAACGTATCGGACAGGGAGGAAGAGTTCGTATGAAGAATAATATATGGTATTGTGATGAATGCTATGAAACGTGCAAGATCAGAGAAAAAGATGAAAATCTGAGATATGCCACGGGTTGGTTATCCGATAGAGAACACGTCGGTTTTGGGGGATGCATAGTTCCCACGGGAAGAAAAGATACAGATGGTAGAGATATAATGAAACATATTACTTGTTCGTGTAGTATGTGTCATTATCATAATCGCGAGGGTTACAAAACGAGAGGTGGTCATCCATCAAGAAATCATACGTGTCACAGTTGTGGAGTTTTCAACAATGATGGATGGTTTGATCGTACAAACAAAAGAAAAGACGCTTGGATGTGTCGTAGATGTTGGGGTGAAAGATATTGGGTAACTGATGAAGATTTCATACCTCACAAAAAAAGAATACAAGATATGTTGAAATTACCCTTTGAAGAAAAAGTATGGCCTGGGTATATAAACCATTAAATGTATGAATGAATACTAGATTCACAGATTAATTTATTTTTTTAATGTCCAACAGATTGATACTGAACACATCGTGGTATATCTTGTCTGAAACACATCATTCGAGTACATCCACCTAAATTTCCATTATTTACAGAACATGTATTACATCCATCATACCAAGAAATACAGTTAGTTGGAACAGTACTCGGTTCATTATAAACGGGTGGTATCAATTGAAAATGAATATTTTCTTCACTCCACGATTTTGTACTCACAGCTTGATTATTGAAATTGCTTGTTTTCCCCTGAACATTTACAATAACTGTTGGAGATGAATCTGATGGAATTGTAAGTTGAGCTATTACTACTTCTGATCCCTGTGTAGTTGAATCCACATGTGACGGATCCATCAAAAATACAGCACCATCATTTATATTCAATCCTTCATTTTCATTCCATGTTGTAAAATCTATTCCAATTGATGAAATCTTTCCATTTGGATCTCCATCTGTTACCCCAATTGTAAGCCATGAATCATATCTTGTATCTGGAAACATATTATTCATGTAATCACTTACTCCTCCTAAATTTTGCCCCTGAAATACTGGACTCTGATATACGGGTGGTAAATGTATCATATCATCATCATCACCATAAATCGCATACACATTTCCTACATTTGAATTTTCCTTTATTAGTAGTGAAAGTTGATATGTTGTATAGCCGTCTATACCATCTAAACCACAATGTGTTATCTCAGTTATCTTTGGACAAACATAATTATAATTTTGGCAACTTGGTTGTGTTAGAGGACACTCCTGAGTATGTGGTGGATCATTACATTGACACAGACTACATCCATTTTCATCTACACTGTGTCCGTATGGGCAGTACATCATACACATCACATCTGAACAAACACTGGGTGGTGGTAATGGATCCGTCGGATAATATACAGGAGGCATTGGATCAATTGCGATTGGTGGATCAATCATATCACAATTCTCAGGACACGCAATATTCATACCCCTCTGTTGTTTTGTAATACAGTCGTCACAATCTACAAAATTATCTGAACAGGGTGTTTCCCATTGACGTACACAATTTTCTGATGATTCACACCATGTATATCCGGCCGATATCAAACAATTATCACTATCTCTCGCATTTCCAACCAGAGGTACTTTTTGAGAAATTACAGAATATAGATTCAAACCAAAAAAAACTAAACGATTCATATTTATATATATTATAATATTAAAATTTTTAAGTAATTGTTTATATTTTAACACGCATGCTTGGATATGGATATTCTGACATACATCTCCAGTTCAGATACACATCTGAATCCTCTTTGAACCCAAACATTTCGTAGAATTTCATGAGACGTTTCTGATCATTTTTCCCCTGATTGTACCAAAATCCACCATATTCCCAATCGTATGGATCTTCTGTATCATGAACATATTTCACCTTTTTCAACTCAGGATTGAATTTTGTCTGCCAAAAGTAATCTATGAGTTCTTTCTCAATGTATTCTTTTTCTAAATTGTAATATACTTCATCATTCTCTTTTCTCATACACTTCTTCCAAAATTCTGATGTAAGTATTTCCAGTGCTCCTTCATCAGGATACCATTCACCATCTTCATCTGAATCACTATCTTCAATATCCATACCACATGGACATTGAGCTCTACCATCCCATACTCTTTCACAATTTTCACAATTTACTAATTCATCATCTAATTCTTCTTCCGATTCTTCTTCTGATTCTTCATCATCTAGATATTCAGTTGGAATATCTGCGTGAGCTACTAAACCATTCGCCACCTCTAGTACAAGGTTTTTGTAATCAAAAACTTGAGCCATCGATTTTGATACATTCATGAGACGTGTCCCAATACCCCGTTGATTTGTGAAATATGTTGCGCATATTGTTGATAGTGCCATAGTTTTCCCCGACGTTGATCTACTGGTTACATCATGGAGAACTACATATCCGTGTATCCGATTCAAAGGATTCACATATGACCACTGATGTCTCAATTTATCTCTTCTCCATTTTCCAGCCTTTCTCATCTTCTTGCGAATCTCGGGTAGATCTTGGAGTTGATCGTAATCTTTTCGCTCATCGTAATCTTCTCGATCATCAACTAAACATAGAAATTTCACTTCATCACCAGACTTGTCCCACCAACAATCAAAATCCTCATCGTAGTACTCAGTCAGCTCGGTACTCCAATGAGCAATAAAGTCTCTCAGACTCATCAATCGCAGTGAATCACAAGAACTCCTCTTCATGGTTCGCAAATATTTGGTTTTGTGATATGAAGATATCACAAAATCAAATTTTTAAAAGAAAGGTAATTTTGATATGTAAAGAGCTGTGATGATATGATTTGCTTCTGATTATCTCATAAATCTTAAAGTTAGTTCAAGATCATTAAATTTATTGGTCCTCAGGTACCACATCCAGTTGTTTCCTGAGTTCGGCAATATCATAATTGGTTCCCCCCGCCGCCTCCGTTGCGAAACTCGCTAAGCTCTTGGCTGGGGCTGCAGGGCGCTGGGCGGCGGGTGCTGGGGCTCCTGTTCATCTGCTAGTCTTATAAATTCTTTTAATGATGGTAAAAATATTTTTTTTATATTATCCCATGAGTGGCTATCCATAAGTAAGAAGTCATCAACCCCACCGTCATACATGTTCCCGACGCGGAACGAACGAATCCATTCTCTTAATAATAAATATTCAGTGATATTTCTCGCGAGTATGAAAAATTCTCTTTTATCAAGATTTTGAACACGGAGTTTCTTAAAACCCTGACCCGCAGAGATTATCATTTGATAGGCTTGCTTGATGAGATCCTCCCTGGGGAATTGCCGCCGAATATCCGGTCGTAATGCTTCTGGAGAGATATGTGGGGTGGTGTCTGTCTCTGTGCCCAGTATATGTAGCTGGTTCACAAGTCCATTATTCGGAATCTTTTTCAGCGCTCCCATAATAGTTTTTGGGGTGTCATATTTAGAGATTTCTTTCTTTAATTGCTCCATTACTTTTTTTAGCCCGGTGTACACTGATATATCACTCTGATATTGCTTAACATAACCCAGCATAGTACTCACTACTTGGTCCATAGATATTTCATCCATTTTTTTCTCTATTTGGGATTCTGGCTGCCGACCATGAAACACCTGACCCGCTTCTAGAATCGCTTCATCTACAAGTCTCTTGCATGATTCTCTCCTTTTCATCTCAGCTTCCACTTTTTCAAGATCCCATTTACTACCCAAAAGCGTCATCGTTCCCCAATATCCACGCTCATAATGATTGGTTTTTGGAAGTCCCAGCTTTTCGCGGGCGGTGGCAATTTCCGGCTTTGAGTTTGAAGCCCTTCGCTTTATCATACGTACTGCATCTTGATAGAATTCCTCGCTGGTTGAATTAGAGTTAAGTTCAGGCTTACCTCCTCTTTGTTTTTTATTTCTTAATGATCTTTTACGTCTAATTGATCTCTTTCGTCCAATTGATTTCTTACGATTTAATGATTTCTTACGATTCAATGATTTCTTACGATTCAATGATTTCTTACGATTCATTGATCTTTTTCGCCTAATAGACTTCGTACGATTCATTGATTTCTTTAATCTTGAAGACTTCTTACGATTCATTGTTCTCATATATATGTATATATATATTTTTATAGGATTCATTTAGAATTCAATACTCTTAATCTTCTACGATCCTCCATATACATTCTACATATTTTGTCTAGGTACAATCTATTATAGTTATAGAGCCTATATGATATATTAAATCTCATCAAATAATAATAATACAACATTATAATCTATAATGTAAAAAAATCTTTTAAATAAAAAATCTACTAATTTTGTCTTTCTAATTTGCTAGTATACGCTAAAATCTCCATCCTGAACAATACCACCTTTTTCCCACATGTGTTTGGGAAATACTTTCGTACACTGGATTTTCAAGTGGTTTAACCAAGGATCAGTATAACCATTGTCTCTACACAGAATTTTAACCTTTTCACCTGGATACAAGAAAGCTCTGTAATTGTGTACACACTCTCCATATTTTGTGTCTATGATTGTGTATTTTGGCTCTCTGTTACATACGAATGTAACTACTCCATCACATACAAATCTACCCTCATTGTCTAATTCATTCTCCATCCATCCACCACAACTCTTCAATCCTGAGAAACGTTTAAGACCGTTTACATCATCCAGTTTCCATTTATCTATATCATGAGGGCATCTATCTTTGCAGTGAGGTGGAAGGAATCCCTTAAGATCCCCATTCCCCCAACGAAGCCAGGGATGATCTTTTGGTACGCGTATACCTGGTACACTCGAGACCAAGCGCGGGGGTGTATCCGAGGGGAGGACTCTATCTCGATAAGAACTGGCCCATTTTGGAGATATGCCCCACATGATTGGAGCTTTAAAGAATCCCTTGTTGAATGAATCAAACGCACCATTATTCTCTGGCTGAGAGATAAGAGATGTTCTCCCCATTTCTGGACACCACTCTTCATATGTCCAAGATCCCCAACAGGATTCAGGATGTCCTGTTTTGGGAGCGACATTTGTCCTCATATAATACTCACCAGATGGAGGACCAGCGCGAGCACGTAGAGTGTGAAGTTCAATCTCTTGTTCCAGTTCTTCAAACATCTTGTCCATTTCATCGTCAACTATGTTGAATTCAATCCATCCTTCTTCAGCATCTTCAAATCCTGGATAATCGCCAAACTCAATAAGTGTTTGTGTCCAGTAGTACAACATAAAGTTTTCATATCCTTCCATCCAGCACTCGTAGTCAAAATCCAACATCTCTTCAATCTTTTTCTTGTCATCCTTCAACCACATATCTTCAAACTTCTCCCGAGGCTTCATACCACCCCACTCTCCATTTGAAATACGATCAAGATTCCAAGACTCAATGTCTGAGCGTATGTGTGCGCGTAGACCCATCTTGAAGTTGTTGTCATCGACCTCTCTCAGACTAGGTTCGCGACATGGTCTGTTCTTCTGAGCGTGACACACATCGGTACACTCGGGAAAGAATGTCAATGAGAATGTACCATGATCTTCCAAGTCCATATCAATCGTCCGAAGAATACCACGAGGATAGTTCTTCTTTGGGTCAAATGTAGTGTCTTCCCACCACTCACGTCTATAGAATGAAGAGGGAATCGGCTTATCCTCTTCCAATGAGGCAAAGTAGGTGGCACGACTCTCAGACCACTCAATGTCGGATTGAATTGAGGAAGCCATGAGTCGATAAAGTGTT
>Ga0187217_1000617_pt1 | contig 14757 bp, 26 predicted proteins | sample 15SPOviralmetaG_FD_130165 | JGI IMG/M metagenome (GOLD analysis project Ga0187217, IMG submission 130165) | Marine viral communities from the oligotrophic San Pedro Time Series (SPOT) site, San Pedro Channel, CA, USA - 15 SPOT_SRF_2010-09-15... | ecosystem: Environmental > Aquatic > Marine >... | reverse complement strand
GTGAATGAGATTAGTTGATTTTTACCGATTAGTGATTTGCGTATAACAAATCTTTTAGAATTTAAAGTTGACATAGTTATTATTATTTATTTAGTTATTATATAGTTATTATCCAGTTAGTTACATTATTTGTCTGTAAAGTTTACAAGTGTATAAATGTTTATATGTATAAAATGTATTGAAAGCTTTAGACAAAGTGTCACATTGTCATGACATTACGACATGATATATTACTTGTGGTAATGTGAATAGTATTAGTAATTGTAAGAATTTAGTGTGAATTTTGAATAGTTTATTTAACATAGTATTATTTTTTATTAGTTACATTATTATTATCCAAATGTAAAGTTGTTTTGTCTGTAAAAAGTTGAAAAGTAATAAGTCAAAAGTGTTAAAAAAGGGTAGGGTTGGCAAAAAAAAGCTAAATTTACAGAAAAAAAGCAAAAAAAAAGTAGAGGGGGAACACCACCCCTCTCTATTTGTAACGATTTTTTAATTTAGTGACAATAGGTAGTTATAATAGTATAGTAGTACCCTAATGTCACTGTTTATGTAAAACTCTCTTATTATCTGTAAGTATATATAATATACAAACAATATTAAAATAACAAATATGGCAAGTTTCATAAGAATACAAAATCAATCTAATATTGATAATGCTACTGGCGTTGGGTTTCTTATAAATCCTGAAAAAATAGTTTCAGTACAATCAGACAGTGGAGATCCCGCTTTTACGCGTGTATCTTTTACTCAATCAAAATCTAACTTAACAGATCCACCAGATGTTATTCAATTAGAATTAGATGTTAATATACCTGCGGCTAGTACAGGATTTCCAGTTACAGAAGCTATGAATAAAGCTATAGAAACTGCAATTTTAACTCCTGGAACTGTTGTAGATTTCAACGCTGTTCTTAAAAGTATAGCAGTAGATGGAACATTTGTAATTGATGCTACTATAACAAACCCTTAATAATAAAAACATGGCACAATTTTTAAAAGTAAACCCAATGTCAAACAACGTTAACGGAACTAGTTTAGTTAACTTAAGCGAGGCATCCATTATACAATTCGGCTCGGCAACAAACGCTATCATCTCATACGAAGAATACGACTCTTCTTCAGGTGTTATGACTTTTAGTGGTATAGATGCTGGACAACCTGGACCTTCTACATTATTAGATGCTTTTCAACAAGCTATAGAATCAAACCCAGCGGCACGTATAATTCCATTCCCTGTAAACGTTACTCAAGTAGTGTATCTTGGAAACTAATAAAACAAAATAAACATGGCAATAATATATACATATCCACAAACAACAGTTTTGGAAGGCAAAGATTTGTTTCTTGTTAGCAAGATGCAAGAAGAAGGAAGACCAACTAGATCGGTGTCATTGGATAGTTTAACCAATATTATAGCTGCTTTAATACCACCAAGCGGTGGTACAGTAACTGGAACAGGTAAAACTGATGCTTTACCAATATGGACAGATGGACCTAACGGTGTTTTAGGAAATTCACCAATTAGTTATGATTCAGCTTTAACAAAAGTTCAGGTGGAAGTAGGTACAAATATTTATAATTTTGGACAATCTGCTTTTTCCTCATCTACGTCTACAGGTTTTGATTTTAAATCAGATAGTCTAAATGGTGGTTTTTATAAATCAGGTGGTTTCAGATTTGAATCAAAGCTTGCTGTAGGTAGAAGCAACGACCCAACAGGCGCGACGTTAGATGTAGGTACTTCTACAGACACTTCTCCAGCAGCTTGGTTTAGAAATGGGGTTGTGGTATCTAATAACCCATCAGGCGTACAAGTTGATAACACATCAGTAGTAATTGGAGCAGGTAATAATGATATTGTATCAGGTTCTGATAATTGTTTAGCTGTAGGAAATAATAATCAAATATTAACTAACTCAGATCATGCGGTAGCTTTTGGTTTAGGTAATGCAATAACTAATGGCGCATCAGCATCATTTGTTGTAGGTCAAGGTAATACTATAGATGGAACAGGTATTCCAGGTGGCACAACAGTAAGATCTCAAGTTTTAGGATTAAATAATAGTTTGACAGGATCTTTTGCTAGCTTTGTTGCTGGTGGTAGTAATGTAATAACAACAGATCAAAACGCAATGGTATTAGGTTTTGGCAATACTGCTAATGGTGCAGATAATGTATTTGCTATAGGAGAATCTAATACTTTAGCTGATGCAACTGCAAATGGTGTGTTTATGATTGGTAACGGAATTACTGGTCAAGATGGTAATATGGTTTTAGGTTTTAGAAACGATACCTCAGGTTATCCAGCAACTGATTATGCTAACGGTTTAGGTAACACTAAATTAGTATTAAGTGTTGGAACAGTAACAAGTAGTAACGCTATAATAATAACAGAAGGTGGTGTAACAAGATCAGGCGGTGAAACTCAAAACCCCAGAATAATTATGCCAAGCGTTGCGGAATTCTTTGACTTCGTAGACGACGCTGCAGCCGCAGCCGCTGGAATACCTGTCGGAGGTATATACCATAAAGCAGGCGCTTTAAGAATAAGACTAACATAGTAAAAAAATAAAAAAATAAGTAATAATAATAATAACAATAATAACAACATTAACAATAATAATTAAAACTATGAATCAATTTATAAAATTTAATCCAGCTGGAACTGGAGATTATAGAGGTAGAATTTTAAATGTCGATATGATAGCTGGACCAGTAGTACAGGATTACCCTGCTGGAAATGGTGATGAATTTCTTGGCATACCACTAAAAACAGGTAAAAACGCAGCTATGATTATAGAATATTTAGATGTAGCAACTGCTACAAACGCTAAAAAAATTTTAGACGATGTTCTATATAATTCAAATCCAGGTGTAGGAACTTTTGAAGTACCAGGTGATATTTCTGTAATAGAATTTTCAGCTTAATTAACAATAAATAATAAATAATAAACAATGAAAGCATCAATAAAAATAACAAGTGTTGGAGGCGGTACAATTGGAGCTAGTAACTTCGGAGACGTAACAGCTGGAGATTTTAATTTCCCTATAGAATGCCTTGGAGCAACAGACACTGCTTACGGAGGTAACAACGCTATATTCATAATAGTTAATAGTTCAAGTGGACCTAGTAATGGAGCTGCAGCATTAGGCAGTTACGCTGCTTATAAGTTTAACGTAAGTGGTAGTACAGATAAAAATTTACTAAATAAATCTTTTATAGACGCTATATTGTCTAATAATGGATCTGGAGAATCAATAGTTACATTACCAGAAGGAGTAACTATTACATCTTGGGAAATAGACGAGCTACTATATTAATAAACCTGCTCGGTAAGAGCATCAACCAATGTCTAACTTAAAACCAAAAACCTATGACATTTTATTACCAGACTAGTTCGTGGAATAGTCAACCACAAATCACACAAGAAACCAAAGACCTTTGGAAGCATTTAGCTCAAAAGAAAAACTGGAGAATTGTGCAATTACCAAATGGTTTTTATCAAACCGAATACCAAGATCTAAAAAACGATACTTGGAACGACATTACTAGACGTGAAACTTTAGAAGGAGCAGAACAAGCTATTGATTCATCAATTGCTCATTACGCTAAAAAACTAGAGTTTGTAAACGGACCTAAAGTCGTTAAAACCTTTGAATAATAATTTAATCTAATTTAATCTAATGATAGTAAAAAACCTAAACTTTGGCAATGATGCCAGAGAACAAGTATTTAAAGGTATAACAAAACTTACACAAGCTGTTAGCTCCACCCTTGGAGCTAGCGGTAAATGTGTACTTCTTGAAGATGCACAAGGTAACCCATTAATAACAAAAGATGGAGTGACTGTAGCTAATTCAGTAATTTTGTTAGACCCAGTAGAAAACATGGGAGCTACTCTTTTAAAAGAAGCAGCCCGTAAAACAGTTCAACAAGCAGGAGATGGAACTACAACAGCTACCGTAATTGCACATGCAATACTAGAAGAAGCTTATAAAGTAGTAGATAAAAATAATTCTCGTGAATTAAAAAACGGAATTAACTCAGCTGTTGAGAAAGTTGTAAAATATTTAGAATCAATATCTGTTTCAGTAGAAGGAGATATGATTGATAACATAGCTACAATATCAACTAATAATGATCCTTATTTAGGTAAATTAATAGCTGATGCTTTTAGAGCAGTAGATCTTACAGGTGTAGTAATGATGGAACCATCACCTGTAGGTAAGACAGAAATTAAAATAGTAGAAGGAGCACAATATAATAAAGGTATAACTAATAGACATTTTATAACTAATGTTGAAAATCAATCAGCAGAGTTAGAAAATCCTTTAGTATTGTTAGTAGAGTCAAAAATAGATTCTATTAGACAAGTTCAAACTGTGCTAGAGTACGTAATAAAAAACAACAAACCTTTGCTTATTATAGGCGATGTAGAAAAAGGTGTTTTATCAGCTCTAGCTATGAACAAAATAAAAGGTAATATTAAAATAAATGTAATTGACGCTCCAACCTTTGGGGTTAATAGAAAACAATTATTAGATGATTTATCTTTATTAACAAATGCTACAGTAATAAATGAAGATCTAGGTGATGATTTAGATTTGATAAGAATAGAATATCTAGGTAAATGCGTGAAAAGTATTACAACAGATCAAGAAACTATTATACAAATAGAAGAAACATCTAATGAAGTAAAAGACATTATTAAAGATATTAAAAGTAAATTATTACAAAAAAATACAGCTAACGATATAGTTAAACTAGAAAAAAGACTAGCTATGTTGGCTGCAAAAATTGCAATAGTAAAAATAGGCGCTAATTCTGATATTGAATTAAAAGAAAAGCAAGACAGAGTTGAAGACGCTATATGTGCTACTAAAGCTGCGATAAAGGAAGGGATTGTTCCTGGTGGAGGTATAGCTTTACTTAATGCTTGTTCAAATATAGAAGAAAAAAATATAGGCGAAAAAGTACTACTTAAATCAATATTGTCACCATATAGGACAATACTAGAAAACGCTGGTCATGCTATTTCTACACCAGAAAAAGACGGACTAGGGTTTGATGTTGTTACAGGAAATATGGTACAAATGATTGATAACGGAATTATAGATCCATTATTAGTCACAAAAAGCGCTCTTAAAAATGCAGCTTCAGTAGCAACTACTATATTATCAACTGATTGTGTAATCAATAATATTAGAATTGATGAGAGCAGTAGGTAAAAATTTAATAATAAACATAAAAAAAGAAGGAACCACTAAAACTAAAGGTGGTTTACTTCTTGCGGAAAATCAGCGAGAAGATATAAGATATGTACAAGCTGATATAGTTTCAATTGGAGAAGAAGTGGTTGGTCTAAAAAAAGATGATAAAATATACTTTGATAGACATGCTGGACATAAAATTGAAATAGATAAAAAAAGTTATCGTGTTATAAAAGCTCAAGACATTGTAGTTGTATTATGAGATTAAGTGCTCAAGATGTTAAAGATTTAAATTTAATGAAACACTATCGAATAATACGTAAATGGGCGTGTAAGAATAATGATTTAACAGATAGTGAATTAGAATTATTAATATACCTTGATTGTATAGATTTATTTACAATAAAAGATTTTAAAGCTGGAACATATACTTACAGTTGGAATAATCGAAGATGGAATAAGTTAATACAAAATGATTGGATAGTTGTTTGGAGAAATAGAAATAGAACCACACAAAAGTATAATATATACAAAATATCATTTAAAGGTAAACAATTAATAAAGCGTATATATAGAATAATGCTTGGTCAAGAAGATATAAATGTTGCTAGTAGAAATACAATAATAACTGGAAACTCTTATATGGATAAAGTAATGACAAAAGCTATTTATAATTTAAATAAAGATAAAACAAGATGAGTAAAGGTCCATTAAATTTCGGAGCATTAATGACACCAAGTAGTATGTTTGGTAGTATGGGTAATAATCAAATGATTAATTCTCTTAGCAACGCTAATGCAATAGCTGCAGCTCAAGCTCAACAAGCAGCTAGTTCGATGCAACCACAAGGAAGTGGTGTAACAGATATGAGCAACGTAAATGGTCTAACAAGCGTAGCTAATCAACAGATTAAAACTCCTCCTTCAATATTTAATCCAAGTTCTCAAGCAACAGCTATGGGTATGTTTGGAGGTTCTGGTTTAATGAAAAAAGAACCAGCAATAGATCCATGCTCAGCAGAGTTTGATTACGATATTGCTAGTAATCCTCCTCACAATATGACATCTAAGCAAATAAAAGAAGCAAGAAAAAATTGCAAAGGTAGTTCTTCTGAAACTGAAGAATCATCTGCTAAAAGAGACTTCTCTATGAGTAGAGGTTCACAAGGAGAAAAAAATTAATAAATAATATAACACGATTATGAATCATAAAAGTATAATACACGACCCGCACGCAGAAAAAATGGGTAAAGGTAAAGTTGGTATAGTAGGTGAGTCACATATATGGGACGGACCATTAAGCCAAAAAGGTAGACTTCACGGTGAAGGATCTAGTTCAGGAATAACTGGTATGCATCTAAAATTAGACGCAGTTCCTTACGGAGGTATGGAACCTGTAACTAAAAGATGTTGTACACATAAAAATTAAAATTATGGGATACGCACAATATGGAAGTCCATTTTTTAAATCTGGTAAAGGTTGCGCTAAATCTGAAGGAGGTTCAGGTTGCGTAGTTGAAAAAGGTGGTAAATGGGCAATTTTAAATAATAAAAAAGGTGGTATTTGGAGAGAAGGTTTTAACTCTAAATCTGAAGCGGAAAAAGCTTTAGCTGCCTATCACGCAAATAGTTAATTATGGCCTCAAAATTTTCAACACCATTTTTTAATAAAAGTCCTATTAACCAAGGAGGTTACGAAGGAGGAGGCGATATAGGTGGTCAATATATACCAACTTCGCATATGTATACAGACATGTTTAATAAAATTGGTAAAGCAGCTATGGATATAGACGCTAGAAACAAATCTAAAGATGCAGAAGATAAAAGAAAAGAAGATTTTTCTAGAATTGGGACAGATGGATATACTCAAGCTATGTATGACTCAGAATATCAAACTAAACCACAAAAATATAAAGAAAACAAAGACGGAACATTTTCGTTAATTAAAACATAATTATGGGACACAAAGGACATTGGGGCGAATATACAGGTAACGCAAAATGGTCAAAAGACCACGCTCACACTAAAGTTACTAAAGACAATTACAAAGCGACTGAAAGAGATGACGCTGCTCATATTGATTATCTTAAAAGAGATATCGATTATGATAATAAACATGGTCACAGTGATGAAAATATGACTGCTGATGAAAAACATATATCTAAATTAGCAGGTGATATGAAATATGATAAAGAACATCATAGCTCACCAGCTAAAAAAGCTGCATCATCTGGAAGAAGCGGCCATCCTAGTCACATGAGAGCAGGGGCTGATAATTCAGGTAATCCAAACGCGGACTCAGCAGATGAGTATTGGAGAAAACACCAACAACTAAGCCACCATACTAGCGCAAGAAGACCTGTAGAATCTGATTCTGTGGCTGAATTAAAATATCCTTCAATGGCTAAAAAAATAGAACCTAGTATAGATTACAGATCAGCTGAGTTCGATTATGACGCAGCTTCAGATGCTGGTGTTTTTGATAAAGAAAAAAGCTCTGACAGAGAAGTTCGTAGAGCTCAAAGAATATACAAAAGAAAATCAAAAAAATAAACTAAAAAAAAATGGAGTCAATCAAACAAGAAAAAATAGATTTATTAAAAGATAATCCAATCGCAAGAGATGCTAGCGGAGATAGACCTTGGATAACTAGACATTATCGTTCAACAATGGGATCACCGATAAAAAGCGGTCATGCAGATTCACCAGTAGAAGGTAATGCTTTCACTAAAGCAATGTCAGACGCAGGTGGAGATTATGACAAAGCTAAAAGCATGCTTGAAATGAATTACGATTCAGCTGCTGCAATGTATGACGCTCCTACTGCAAATAAAAAATGTCATCATAATAGATAAGATGAAAGCTAAAGGATTAGGTGATACTATAGAGTCTTTTACAAAAGCTACGGGAATTAAAAAACTAGCAGATGCAATTCCTGGTGGTTGTGGTTGTGGTAATCGTAAAAAATTATTAAATAAAATGTTTCCTTATAAAAAATAAATTATGAGTTTTAAACTAAATAATCCTCCTTATAAAATAGATAATACTCCTATTTATCATGTAGATATGGAAGATGGTGTTATGGGTAAAGCTAATAATAATTTAACAATTATAATAAACAAAGATGTTTCTCCAGATAAAACTCAAGAAGTAATTGATCATGAAATGGTACATATAGACCAAATGAAAAGAGGTGATTTAGATTATGATAATGACAATGTGTATTGGAAAGGTAAATGTTATTCTCGTTCGGACATGGAAGAAGGTGCTAAAAACCTACCATGGGAAGCTGAAGCATATAAAAAAGCGTAAAATGGGATTTAAAATGAAAAAAATTAGTAGTTTGATGAGTAACTCACCGCTACATAATACCGAAGATAATTTAGCTAATTTAAAGTACACAGACACTGATTTTGCTGAAAACAATATAGCAGTAAGAGGAGAAGCTATAATACCTGGCAAAGAAGTAGAAAGACAAGCAACTACTCCAGAAGAAATTGAAGCTTGGAAAAATGCTTCAAAAGAAAGTAAAGATAAATATAGAGAGCAAAAGGTGATTAGAGAAAGAGATTATACTGCAGGTTTATTAGAGAAATACGGTAGATACTATAAAGAAGATCAAAGAGGTAGAAAACACATTGTACATCCAATAGAGTCAGGAGAATATTTAAGTATAGCTGAAGCACAAAAACATTTTGGAGGAGAAAATACACCAGGTTATATAAAATGGTTTGAAACTCATCCAACAGCAGGTTGGGCTATGGCTAAACCAGGTTATGGAGTTGAAACAAATTATGATCCAGAATTTAAACCTAGCCAAAGACTAAGTGAGTACGCTTATAGAATAGATGAGTAAAAAAAAATTCAACCAAACTAAAGTCGGTCAGTTTTTAAGTAAAGCTGCGCCAGGTATTTTAGACTTAGCGGGTGATGTTTTACCAGACGCTGGGGTTTTTGGTCTTGTTAAAAACCTAATACATAAAGACCCTGTATTACCTATAGAAGATAAAGAAAAAGCTATTAAGCTTTTAGAGATGGATATAGTAGAAATGAAAGAGGTTTCAAAACGTTGGGTTAGCGATATGAAATCAGACTCATGGCTTTCTAAAAACACTAGACCTATGTCTTTGATATTTTTAACCGTCTCTATGGTGTTATTAATATTATTAGACAGTTTCGATTGGGAATTTAATGTATCAACCGGTTGGGTTGATTTATTACAGACTTTACTAGTTACAGTTTATGTAGCTTATTTTGGTTCTCGAGGAGCAGAAAAATTTCAAACAATTAAAAATAAAAAATAAAAATGGATTTACAACCTAAAAATGCAATAACGGTTATTATTGATGACGATATAAATATTCCACATCCTGGTAGTTATTCTAGTGGTGGTAATACAAACACAGGAACTACGTTAACTGATGCAAGCGCAACTTTTCTAGATGGTCAAACTAATACTGCTCAAACAGGGTATTTTAACAAAGTAGCTGTTGGAGATGTAGTATACGAATCAAGCACTGGAACTATAACACAAGTAGAAAGCGTTGACAGTAACACGCAACTTACTTTATCAGCGCCAGGATTAACAGGTGGTGCTACTTATGATATATATAGAAGCAACGGCGGTTTAATAAACAACAAACAAGGTAACGAAGGTTTTAGTTTGTTTGTAGGAACAGGCGGTGATTTAAATGTAATACCAGTAGGAAGTCAAGATCCTGTATTATTAAAAAACGTTAGTAATAATTCATACGTTCCTTTACAAGTGATAAGAGTATTAGCATCGAGCACTTCAGCTCTAGACATTTTAGCTTTAAATTAATATGGCACCAACTATATTAGGAATTGCAAACGCAATATTAGCTATACCGAATACTCCCGGAACTGGATCGACACCTATAACTGATTTTATTATATTAGAAAACGGTACTGATAAAATGTTAACAGAAAACAATTTAGACCTAATGGTCAGAGAATAAAATAAAAATAAAATGGCAGATATTAAATTTTCACAATTTACAAACCAAACAGATTACACTAATGTAACTGATATAGTTGGATATGATGGAGCTAGTAACGTAAGAATAACACCTAGTAATTTTATATCTAGCTGGAACGAACAACAAGATACTATAGCTTTTTCTACCACAGGAACTGGATCGACTACTTCTATAGATGTTGGAAAAATAACTAACTCAACTACAGATTTTAATATTTCAGCATCGAATAGCACTTCGGTTACTGCTAGTTATAAAATAAACAGTGAAATAGCTGTGGGAAAGTCCAGCAATGGTTGGTTCTTGTGTGATGGTCAAATTCAAACAACCGACGGTACTCTTGGTGGATTCGAACCAACAACCATATCAACTAACGATTCATTATCATTTGGTGGTGCAAGTGCTCCATTAAGTCAACTTATTATTTCCCCTGATCCAACCGCTGGTGAAGTAAAAATACAAATGAATACTGAAGAGTTTGCTAAAAGAAATGCTAGTAATGCTCCTACAAATCCTGGTCAATTTACTATTGGTTCTGATTCAGAGATTGCTTGGACAGACAGCGTAGGTACACTAACATTATTAGAAGACGTTGTATTTACTAAAAATGGCGCTAGTAGCACAGGTTCACCTAATTCACTAACTAGTATAAGTGTAGGTACAGGCGCAGCGGCTACTAAAGGAGCTATCGAAGTAGAAGGTTTTATAAATTATGATATAGGAGCAAATTTTAACTACTTTTTAGAAGGAGCGGCTAACACTCAATGGCTGTATTTCACAGGAACAGGAGGATTTGATATAAGCTATTACGGTGAAGGTAGATTTTTAGGATCAGGTATACATATATTTTCTGATGAAAGAATTAAAAAAGATATATCAGTAAGTGACTCTAAAGAAGATTTAGAAACTATATCTAAAATTGAAATATCTAACTATAAGCATGTTAATCAAGCACACGGTGATAGAGTTCATAAAAAAGTAATAGCACAACAAGTTATTAAACATTATCCAGAAGCAGTATCTCTAAGTAAAGACGTTGTACCATGTATTTATGAAAAATCTACTATCGAAGATGGTATTATAAAAATAAACGTAGACAGTTGTGGATCTGACACGTGTTGCAAGTTAGATGATAAAATAAAACTAATTTACCCTGATGGATCAAAAGAATTAGTTAACATAATAGAATCAGACGGAGATTCAATCAAAGTTGATTCAGATAAATCAGGTGAAGTATTTGTATATGGTAAAGAAGTTGATGATTATCATTCAGTTGATTATGATGCTTTAGCAATGTTAAATATATCAGCTACTCAAGAATTATACAAAATAATAAAAGAATTAAAAGAAGAAATAAAAGAGTTAAAAAAGTAAAAGTAAACTTTTAAATAATAGTGTAACTATTTAAGTATATAGTAATTAAATTAAATAAATTCAAATGGAATCAAGAAAAGTAACTGACACTCAGTTAAAAAAAATTAATGATCAACAAAGTTCTTTAAATAACTTATTGAATAACATAGGTATTTTAGAAGTTCAAAAACAAAAACTTACTAGCGATGTTAAAAAGTTAGGAGAACAAATAGAAGAAACTAAAAAAGAACTTGAAGAAGAGTACGGTAATGTTAATATAGATTTAAAAGACGGATCTATATCAGATATTAAAGGTAAAGATGAATAATATAAGAAAAATAAGCATTGGGTCTGATTATAAAAACGATGCAATGCATTATGCTATCGGTCAACAAGTTTATGGTGGGCATGAAATATCTCATATATTGTTTGAAGACTTAGATAATTCTTATAATATTTTTATAAAGAAAAATAACGAGGTTTTGCCGTGGAAGAAGTTTAATTCTAATATGGCTATATCTGTTGAGTATGATTTAGAATATTAATGAGAAGTTTGTATGATTTTATTGTAGAACCATTAGGTGAAAAATACAATAACGAAATAAAAATAGGTGACAAAAGCTTAGTAATTAATACTAAAATTGAATCATGGACTTTTGTAAATAGACTAGCTAAAGTTATTGAAGTACCATTAGCTTTTAAAACAAAAATAAATAAAGGTGATACTGTAGTTATACATCAAAATGTATTTAGAACTTTTTACGACATGAAAGGTAAAAAGAAAGTTAGCAGGTCTTGGTTTAAAGAAAATTTATACTTTTTAAGTTTAGACCAAATATATTTATATAAAAATAAAAAAGGTTGGAATACCTTTGCTAACAGATGTTTTATTCAACCAATAAAAAACAACAACGATTTTAACGTTGATAAAGAGCAAAAATTAAAAGGAATATTAAAATACGGTAATAGTGTTTTAAAAAATTCAAATATAAACGAAGGAGATTTAGTTGGTTTTAAACCAAATAGAGAATGGCAGTTTCTAGTAGATGATGATCGTTTATATTGTATGGAATCTAATGATATTGTAATTAAATATGAGTACGAAGGAAACGAAGAAAAATATAATCCAAGCTGGACGAGTAGCAGTTGAAGAACTTATTAAAGTTGCTAAAGAAGCTATTGTAGACAGTGACGATGATATATCAGCTGACAGACTTAAAAATGCTGCAGCTACTAAAAAACTAGCTATATTTGATGCTTTTGAAATACTTAATCGTATTGAAGAAGAACAGAATATGTTAGATGACAAACCTAAGGTTGAAGATAAAAAGAAATCTAGTTTTAAAGGATTTGCAGAAGGGAGGTCTAAATAATGCACGAAGAAAGTTTATACACAATACTTAAAGATTACATTACACCAGCAACACTTAATAAATATAATAAAAATAAAAAGTGGGAATATGGCTATAATGAACAACATGATATGGTTGTCATTAGTAAAGACGGTACGATAGGAGAGATTTATGAAATTCAAAATTTAAAAATAGCTTTACCTAAGCAAAATAACGTACACAAATTTAATAATAATAAATGGAGCAAAGTTGAGTATCCTAAAGTTTTAAATAAAATTAAAACAGTTTATGATTTTAAACAGTATCCAGAAGATTTTAAAGAAAAGTGGTATGATTACATTGATAAAGAGTTTACTTGTAGAGAAGAAGGTTTTTGGTTTTATAACAAAAATAAGCCTATCTATATTACTGGTACTCATTACATGTACTTGCAGTGGAGTAAAATTGACGTTGGGGCACCAGACTTTCGGGAATCAAATAGATTATTCTTCATTTTCTGGGAAGCTTGTAAGGCAGACATACGATCCTATGGGATGTGTTACCTTAAGAACCGTAGATCTGGTTTCTCTTTCATGGCCTCAGGAGAGGTGGTTAATTTGGCGACCATATCCTCTGACTCAAGATATGGCATTTTATCAAAATCTGGGCCTGATGCCAAGAAGATGTTTACCGATAAGGTGGTACCAATATCAGTTAACTATCCCTTCTTTTTCAAGCCGACCCAGGACGGAATGGACCGTCCAAAGACCGAGCTTGCCTACAGAGTACCAGCAACCAAATACACAAGAAGAAAACTTACCGTCGCTACCAATGAAACCTCGCAAGAGGATTTACAGGGATTGGACACCACGATCGATTGGAAGAACACCGGCGATAACTCCTACGATGGGGAGAAACTCAAACTCCTCGTCCACGATGAGAGTGGGAAATGGGAACGCCCGAACAACATCCTCAACAACTGGCGTGTTACGAAAACCACCCTTAGATTAGGTAGTAGAATTATTGGTAAGTGTATGATGGGTTCAACATCAAACTCTTTAGATAAAGGCGGTAGAAACTTTAAAAAATTATATGACGACTCAGATGTTACTCAAAGAAACAGCAACGGACAGACTCGCTCAGGATTATATTCTTTGTTCATACCTATGGAATGGAACTACGAAGGATACATTGATTCTTATGGAATACCTGTATTTGAAACGCCGACAAAACCAGTTGAAGATCCTCACGGGGTTAAAATAAAACAAGGTGTTATAGAGTATTGGGATAATGAAGTTGAAGGTCTTAAGCAAGACCAAGACGGTTTAAATGAATTTTATAGACAATTTCCACGTACAACAAAGCATGCTTTTAGAGACGAATCAAAACAATCTTTATTTAATCTAACTAAAATTTACGAGCAAATAGATTTTAATGAAGATTTAAAAAATACATTAAATGTAACTAAAGGAAGTTTTCAGTGGGAAAATGGTCAACAGGATACTAAGGTAATATTTGTTCCAAACAAAAATGGAAGATTTTTAATTACTTGGGTGCCTGAAATTTCTTTACAAAACAGAAGATATAATAAAAACGGCACTAATTATCCAGGTAATGAACATATGGGAGCTTTTGGATGTGATCCGTATGATATATCTGGAACAGTAGACAAAAGAGGTTCTAATGGATCTTTACATGGTTTAACTAAATTTAGCATGGATAATCACCCTCCTAATCATTTCTTTTTAGAATACATAGCTAGACCTCAAACTGCTGAAATATTTTTTGAAGATGTTCTTATGGCGTGTGTATTTTATGGTATGCCTATATTAGCTGAAAACAATAAACCAAGATTACTTTATT
>Ga0187217_1000615_pt1 | contig 14779 bp, 17 predicted proteins | sample 15SPOviralmetaG_FD_130165 | JGI IMG/M metagenome (GOLD analysis project Ga0187217, IMG submission 130165) | Marine viral communities from the oligotrophic San Pedro Time Series (SPOT) site, San Pedro Channel, CA, USA - 15 SPOT_SRF_2010-09-15... | ecosystem: Environmental > Aquatic > Marine >... | reverse complement strand
ATAAAACCCACCTTTTGGCTGTTCGTTTGTTCTATTTTTAAAAAAATTATCGTATGTTTTATATTCTGAGGAATTCCTCCAACTATTAAATTGTTCTTTAAATCTTTTATTTTGGAAATCTCGCCAAGCTTGTTCTTTTTTCCTTTCTTTTTCTTCCTTTTCTTTTCTTGCTTTTTGTCTTTCTTTTCTTGCTTCTCGTTCTTTTGATGCTTTGCTTTCTTTATTTAAAAATCTAATACTTTTTTTAAATAATTTTCTTAAATGCGGTAGATCTTCCTTTAAGGCTTTTATGTCACCATTATAATCATTTTTTAAAATATCAGGTATTAATAAATCAATTTTTGGCGGTGGATCTTTGCCCATATAATCACGATATTTTTTTAAAAATTGAATGCCCGCTTCAGTTTTGAAAGAATCAAATTTTTTTTCTTTTTTTGGCTTTGGTGTTGGTGCAGGTTTTGGTTTTGGTTCTGTTTTTGGCATTGGTGCAGGTTTTGGCATTGGTGCAGGTTTTGGCTTTGGTGTTGGTGCAGGTTTTGGCTTTGGTGCTGGTTTTGGCATTGGTGCAGGTTTTGGCATTGGTGCAGGTTTTGGCTTTGGTGCTGGTTTTTTTGCTTGTTTGGTTTTGGTTTTGGTTTTTGCTTTTTTTGTATAAGTTGCCGATGCTTCAGATATTGCACAGCCATAACTTAAATTGTTTTCTTTAGCGTATTTTTTTACGTGTTCAACCCAAGGGTTATTCATTATAAAATAATTTATATAATATTTATTATAAAAATTAAATTATTTTTTATATACTTCATCAGTATTATCTAAAATTTTTATATTAAAAAGTTTTTCATATATTTTTAAACCTTCTTTTAGTGTTGGCTTTTCCCATAAAATAAAACGGCTTAAACTTGCAGGGCTTAAAGTATCAATTGGATCTTTTGAATGTCTTGAAATATATAATTTTTTTCTTTTGTCTCTTTTTTCTTTTATTGGTTCGTAGTGTATGCTGTTTTTATCATTAAGAAGCAAAAAATCAGCGTATCCTTTAGCTCCAAAATGATATCTTTTTTTACCTTGATAATCTAAAACATATTTTTTATTTTTTTTATTTGATTTGTATAATATGCTCGTATTCATTATATATATTTAGATATTTTTTTTTATAATTTTGACCAATTAATTCTTAAACCTAAATTTTTCATTTTTTGAGCTTTTAATAATTGGGTTTTAGTGTAATCTTGAGCTAATTTTGGGGTTTTTGAATTAATTTTTTTTGTTGGTCTGCATATTGATTTATCGCTTTTTTTTTGATTTACATTTTTTTGTCCGCATGGTTTAGCATCTTTTAAATTATTTATTCCGCTCAAATTTTTCCATTTTTCATTTCTCCAAGTTGAAAGCTTTTTTTTATTATCTCCTGTAATTGTTCCGCCTTTTTGTATATATAATTTTTGAATTGCCATTGATTTATACGCACTTTGTTTTTTATACTTTTTATTTATTTCTTCTTTAACATCAAGATATAATTTTTTATTTTTATATTTAGGATTTACTTTATCCATATTATAAAATTTTTAGATTAAAATTTTTTTAAACATTATTTTGATCATTTTCAATATTTCTATGACTTTGTCCTTCTCCTGAATTATGAGATGAAAAATTTATTGCTTCACCACAGCAATGACTTGAAGAATCACACCGCATTTTATATATTTTATGAGCTATTGCTAAAATCAAAATACAAAAAGCACCCTCAAGTGTATAAGCTCCGATATTATTATCTGCCATTATGTAAGAATGAGAAAAAAAAAAATAAGAACTTTTAAATTATTAAAAAATATTCTAGTTTTTCCTGATGATATAATTTATAAAATAAGTAAATACTGCTTTAATTATACTTATTACCCAAAAATAAATAAAAATAATCGTATTAAATATAAATTACGAAGAGAAAAACGATTTATTTATGTTTATTTTTAATATATATAAGAATATTATAATTTATTTTATAATTAAAACGTTTTAATTATAAAATAATATCTATTTTTATATATATATACGCATTATTTAAAAAAATATATAAAAATATATAAAAAAATATTATCTATTATATAATATATGACAAATAGAGAGAAATTAAGAAAAGAAATATTAAATAAAATTAATAGTGATCTATCTGAAAATACAAAAAAAACTTATGCAGTTCAAATTTTAAATGCATATATGAAAATAAACCCAAACGAAAGCAAATTTAAAACTAATTTATTAAATAATGTAAAAGAAATAAAAAATTATGTTGAAACATTTAATAATGTAAATAATAGAAAAACAATTTACTCTTCATTGCTTCAAGTTGTACCTGAAGATATAAAAGAAGAAATAAAGGCTTTAATGTTAAACGAAATAAATATTTATAATGTAAATATTAAAAATAAAACAGATTCAAAAAATAGTATAGATTTTAAAGATATTAAAAAAAAATTTAATTCATTAAAAAAAGAATACGGGCATTTATTAAAAAAAAATAATTTAAATAATTTTGAATTATATAATTTGCAAAAAATGATCGCTTTAGCTGTTGCTGGTGGTTTATTTATACCACCAAGGCGAAATTTGGACTATATAAATTTAAAAATAGGAGGTGATATTGACGAAAAAAAAGATAATTTTATTGATTTTAAAGCTAAAACATTTAATTTTAATAAATATAAAACTTCTAAAACTTACGGATTGCAAATTGTAGAAATTCCACCAAAATTATATTCTTTATTAGTTTTATTTACAAAATTAAAAAAAGATCATTCAAATTTTTTATTTAGTCAAAAAAAAGGCGAACCTTTCATTTCTGCGACTTGGAGCCAATATTTAAATTCAATTTTTAAAAGTAAAATTTCAACTAATTCATTTAGGCATGCATTCCTTACAAATAAATATTCAAATACTACAGAATTAAAAGAAGATTTGAAAGATATGGGCACATCAATAAAACAATTAGATATTTACGTAGATAAAAAAAAACCTTAAGAAATTTTAAAAAATATATTTAAAAATATATTTTCTAATATTATATATATAAAAATGCATTTTGTCGAATGTCTTGACCTCAAAAAACTTCAATATTTAAACAGTATTGATTTATCAGAATATCAAATTGATAAACCACACCAAAAGGAAATAAAAAGTTATATTAACCAAATGATAAAAGCAAACGGAGAAAAGACATTTAAATATACACAAGTAAATAACACAAGATTTTATTCAAAAAATTCAATTCAAAATTTAAGTAAAATAATAAGAGGCTTTTTGTATAGCGATATATCAACAGATATTGACCAATCAAACAGCTCACCATCAATTTTAAGGATGTTATGCCGTAAATATAATATTGATCATATACTACTTAATGATTATTGTGAAAATAGGGAAAAATACATTGAAAAAGATAAAGATATTAAACTAAAAATAATTAAAATAATGTATTCAAATAAAAAATCATCAAAAAATAAAAAATTTCAAAATCTTGAAAATGAACTTAAAACAATTCAAAAAGAATTAATTGAAATTGAAGAAATGAAAAATATTTATAAAGATTATATTGATATTGAAGAACCTAATTTTGAAGGTAAAGCTTTAAATAATATTATTTTTCATTATGAAAATTTAATTTTGCAACAAATGAAAAAATTTATAAATTTTAATGATCTTGAAATTTTTGGTTTAATGTTTGACGGTTTCCTTATTAAGGGTAATCATTACGAAAATAAAAAATTATTATTAGATTGTCAAAGCTTTATAAATTCAAGATTTGCAGGTTTAGATATGAAACTAACATTTAAACCACACGATAAAACTATAAAAATGCCCGAAAATTTTGAACCAATAAATAAAAATGATTTATACGAAAGCCAAAAAGAAACAATTGAAAAGGTAATTTGTAAAATTGATATGCCGCCGTGTTATGTTTATACAAAAAACCAAGAAATAAATATTTTGAAATATTCAGATTTAAAAGAATATGCAAAAAGTAAATTTAAAAAATGCATAGATGAAGATGGGAAAAAAAAAGCTTTTATTGATATTTGGGCGGAAGATGAAAATATTAGATCATACGATAAAATAGTATTTGATCCAAAAAATGAAAATAAAAATGATTTTAATTTATTTGATGGTTTTAATTGCGATTTATTGCAAAATTACGATGAAGATAATATTTTTTTTAAGTTATGCCGTCATGTAATAAATGATAATAAAATATATAATTATTTTCTTGATTGGTTGGCTCATATTATACAAAAACCATATAAAAAAACAAATAACGCAATAATATTTTTTAGTGAAAACAAAGGTGTAGGTAAAGATAGCATAATATGCGGATTAAAAAAATTATTTATGAAATATTACGCACAAATTGAAAACATTGAAGATATTGAAAGAAATTTTAACGCTCATTTATCAAATAAATTATTAATTTATGGCGAAGAAATAACGAGTAAAGCAAAAAATTTTAATGATAAATTAAAAAGTTGTATAACTCGCACATCTTGCAATATGGAAAAAAAAGGTATTGATGCCATACAATTAAATGATTATTCAAATTATATTTTTAGCACAAACAATGAAATTTGCTTTAAATGCGAAAATGGAGATAGAAGGCTATGCATGATAAATACAATAGAGAAAAAATTGATTGATTCAGATATAGACCCTAAAGAATATTATAATTTTATTGAAAAACAAGAAAATATAAATCAAATATTTTCAGTATTAAAAAATAGAGAAATTAAATATAATATTGGAATTGATCCCCCACCTATGACACAATACAAAAAAGAACTTTTATTTGAAAATAAACCTGCTTATATTCAATTTTTATATAAATTAAATTCTTTTGAATTTGTTGGTAATGATTACACCATAAACGATTTACTTGAAAAATGCCTTAAATTTTGTAAAGAAAATTTTTTAAGTTCATCTTTTACACTTCAAAAATTTAGTAAATCAATAAAACCAATAATTGAAAAATTTTATAAAAAAACTAATAAAAGCCGATTATATATTTTTGATGATAATTATAAATTTAATAAAGCATTATTTGATTACGATAAAGATTATTATTTATACGTTAATCAAATTGATAAATTTGAAATGGCGGAAGATGAAGAAGAAAAAACAGCCATAAATCCCTTAGATGTGATTTAGTGACAGCAAATTTTAGGCTGTCACTTTGGTGTCACTTTGCTGTCACCTATCAATAAATGAATAAGCATATTATATTTTTATAATAATAATAATAATATAATAATAATTATTAAGTATATTCAATTTATTATATTTATATTATTCTATAAGCCTAACAGGTGGCAGGAGTGACACGAATGACAGCAATATTTAAGATTTGTAAAAAATATAATAAAAAAATAATTTTAAAAGTTTTTTATTATATTATTATTATTTTTTTATTAAAAAAATGGTTTTTTGCTGTCATTCGTGCCACTCCTGCCACTTAATAAATAAACAATTTATTGAATATTAAAATTATATAATTTGTAATAAACAAAAAAGCAAATAATAAAAATAAGTTTGTAATCTATTTTAATTATTCAATAACTTGAGCCTCTTTTTCTTGCTTTTTGTTAATTTTTATTAAATCCTTTTTATAAAAATTGTCAATATGATGAGCATCAATTGCTTTCGATGTTAAATTTTTAATCTGTTTTAAAACAGGGTTGAAAGTCAAAGCTTTATTTAAAATATTTTGTCCTTCTTTTTCGTTTTTTTCTTTTAGTTTATAATTTTGAACCTTACCAAATGGAATAAATGATTTTAATGACGCACTAACAAGATCGCCATTTATTCGGTGATGTGTTACCTTATCCTCTAATTGTTTTTTTATTTTTTTATTTACTTTTAAATTATCGTTAAAAATTGCATTAGCTCCAGCGTTAAAAGTGTGTGCTTCTGTCAATTTATTTCTTATTTTTTTTGAATCTTTTAAACTTTGCTTTACTGTATAACCTCCTAAAGAATGACCCACTAAATAAAATTTTTCAGGCTCTAATTTATTTATTATTTCCTCCGTTTTTCTTCGTCTTCGTTTTACATATGGCAAAGTATCAGAAAAACCAAAAGCTAAACCTAGATCTGCGTATAAATCTTTTTTATTTCTTAAATTTGTGCCTCTATGAGATACGACCAAATCCTTATCATCATTTATATTTTCAAATGTTAAAATGTTTTGATTTGAATATTTTGGTTTTAATCTGTAATTTGTTTTTTCAACTAAATCATTAATCAATTTTGTTTTTTCTTTTTTATTTTTTCCTTTTTGTGTCATAATATAAGTAGCATCTGATAAAATTGAAGCTTTTTGTCTATCCATATAAAAAACCTTAGATTTTTAATTTTCAAAAAGTTGAATACTAAAAAATTGCTTTTTGTTAAAATAATTTTTCAAAAGTTATATTTGCCCATACGTCAATGTCTCCGTCGTCTCTTGTTTCGTTCCATGTATTATTTCCTTGTCCGCATTTTGTTTTAATTCTTATATTGTCGCTTTCCGAATAAGTCCTTACACTACTAAATGAACAATTGCCTGATTGTCCAAAATTATCATCTCTTAAATACATAGTCCCGAAGCTGTCGCCGTATGTTTGCCAATTTCCGTTTGTTGTATTTAATGATAAATAAAAACCTAATACTACACGATCATTTACACCTACATTATCACCAGTTACTGAAACCGTTATTTTATAAGTTCCCGCTGCGTTAATTGTAAAAATTCCGTTATTTGTTTTTGTAATTGCATTATTTCCTATTATTATCTGATAGTCACCTGTAGAACTTACGAAACCATTTAAATATGAGTTTGAGCCATAACTACCTGAGCTTGTTGAGTTTGTGCTGCTTGTATTAAATGAGCAATGCCTTAAAATTGCATTAGTGGGATAATCTGCGGGTGGGTTTATTGTTGTTGTTTGTAATGATGAGGTGCTTATATTTACATTATTATTTATATTATCGCTTGTTATATCGTCCGCTGTTATATCTCCGCCATTTGTAATATTATTATTACCTAAATTTAAATTACTTGTTCATGTTGGTAATACTCCATTTAAATTTAATTCATTTTGTGCATTAATATCAAAATATGTATTATTATATAAAAGCCTTAATTCAGGAAGTGGAAACGCCCCCGAGTCTAAAATTAAACCGTTCGAGTTAATATTGAAAGCGTCCGCTTTATCATCTATTAAACCCTGTAAATCATTACTATTTAATGATATTGAAGAAAAAGCACCCGATCCGCCATTGTTTAAATCTTGACTGTTTAAATCTAAAGGCACATTATGCACGCCTACGCTGTCATAATTAAGTTGTAATATTTTTATATTATTTAATCCATTTGAATCTTTTAGTTGAAACTGCATATTGTTATTATTTTGATTGTAGATTTGCCTAAATCTAAAGTCATCCTGTCCGAAATCCAAAAATGATAAATTATTGCTTGAATTATGTATTTCAAGACTTTTACACTGTAAAGAATTTACACCACTTAATGAATTATTATTACAATTAATATCAGCACATGATAATGAAGTGCTTGATGTTATTATATCTTGCTTATTTGTTATATTGGCTTGATTTGTGGCGATGTCTGAGCTGTTTTGTGTTATGTTTGCTTGATTTGTGGCTGTTGTTGTTTGTAATGTTGTGATGTCTGAGCTGTTTTGTGTTATGTTGGCTTGATTTGTGGCTGTTGTTGTTTGTAATGTTGCGATGTCTGAAGCGTTTTGTGTTATGTTGGCTTGATTTGTGGATACTTGGCTATTATTTAAATTTGTAATTGTTGCGGTCGTTATTGTTGCATTTGTTGCTATAATTTGACCAGCTTTGATATCTGAATAAATAAGTTTATTATTATTTGTTACTGTTTTATTATCAAAGCTTGTGCTGTTTGTAATACTTTTAACCATATTATAATAAACTTATATATTTTTTTTTTATTTAATTTTTTAATATTTCTAATAAATCCCAACCATCAGGACCAAATCCAGGGTATATTTTAATAAAATAATCATCATCAAGCAAAGAATCCGAAAAATCAAGCATTGGATCACTTAAAATATTTTCTTCTTCTTGTATAAAATCATCAAAAACATCAATAATTTTATTATTAATATTTTTTTTATATTCTAATAAAAACATATAAGAAATTTTTTTATTTATCATTTCATCAAATATTTTTAAATTTAAATTATTTAAAATATTTTTTCTCATACTATATATATATAAAATGGTAGAAAAAAATTATACAACCGACGAAGAAATTGAACTTGATATTGGAAGCTCTGAAGAAGAAGAAATTGAATATACAAAACCACCAAAAAAAGAAATTCAACAACCAAAAAATAAAAAAAAAGAAAAAGAAATTGATGATGAAATTTTACAATTAAAGAAAGAAATGGAAGAATTGAATTTAAGATATAAATATTATGAATCAGAAGAAGAACAAGAACCCGAACCCGAACCCGAACCAAAACAAAGAAAAAAAAGATATAAATTAAGAGAATACGAAACAGACAGCGAGGACTCAGGAAGCGATACACCGCCACCAGTTGCACCTCCAGCAGTCCCCGAAACTCCAAGAATTAAATTAAATTTTGGATATTAAATTTTTTTAATAATATTATATAAGTATTATTAAATGGATATAAAGGAAGAAATCAATAATGATTTAAAAATTGAAAAAATAAAAATGAGTTGTGATTGTAAAATAAAAGATAAACAAAATAGAACAGTAACGGCTCCGCTTTGTTCTTCAAGTTTTCAATATTTAGTAATTGGAAGCTCAGGATCAGGAAAAACAAACCTAGTGATTAATCTTTTAAAAAAAACAAAACCAAACGCAAAAAATGAAAAATTAAGTTATTATAATATGTTTGATCATATCGTGGTAGTGTCTCCAAGTTTAAAAACAATTGATAACCCAATATTTAATTCAATTGACCCTTCAAAAATATTTGATTCATTAAATGAGGAAGTATTTGATAAAATTGAAGAATTACAAGATGATAAAAAGCAAATTTTGGTGGTTATGGATGACGTAAGCACATTTTTAAAAGATAAAATAATAAGTAAAAAATTAACAGCATTAAGTCGTAACAGAAGACATTTAAATGTTAGCTTAATTATTATATCGCATAAAATAAGCGATTTTAGCCCAAGCTTGCGAAATAATAGCTCTTTAATTTTTCTTTTTCCAATCAAAAATAAAAAAGAAAGCGAATTTTTATTTAATGAATTTATTAATTTATCAAGAAAAGATTTTAATAGTTTAATTAAATACGTATATAAAGATAAACATGATTTTTTACTTATTGATACCTCACTAAGGGATAATTCAAAATTTGCTTTTTATAGAAATTTTAACAAATTAATATTTTAATTCAATTTTTTATTTTTTTTATTCTAATTTATATTATATAAATGCGTTTAGGTCATAGATTACACAAAATAAAAAGAATAGGGCACCGATCACTTCATAAAGTAACTTTAGGCTCTCGTTTAGTTCAACAAGGGGGAAATGTTACATCAAAAATATTAATGAAAACAGGAAGAGCAACAGGAAACCCTGAGCTTATAGCTGCAGGTCAAACAGTAGGACAAGGTGCAAGATTAGCGGGCAAAGTATCCCGAACATCTGCAAGACTTGAAAAAGTAATTTAAAAAATCAATTTTAAAAATTTTTTATTATAATATATTTTATATGTCTTATAATAAAAATAGCGAAATATGCGATTATATCCAGCTTAACTTTTCAGATGCAACAGTAAATAACAATGTGATGTCTTGGAATATCCCAGATGTCTATTATACCAATAGACGCTCCCCAGTTTGTACCGTCAAAATGGTAGAGGTGGCAATGCTAACATCTCAAAATACCACTTTATTAGTAAAATATAAAAATTCAGCTCAAAATGTTTATTCTTCAAAAAATTCGGGTGCAATTCTTGCTTCAGCGTTCCGTAAATTTGACGGCGGGGTAAATACAAATTACGTAATGAATAACACGAACGATATAGAAGTTTTAACAAGTGCAAGACCTCAAACAATCAGCCTTGAAATTGTTCAACCAACCGATGAATCAGTTTTAATTTCAAATAGTGCTTATTTTGTATTAAGATTTAAATATTACGATCCCGATGAAGTAGCTAAAAATTTTATTTCAACAAGTTATAAAAGTATGTTATAAAAAATTTAAATTCAATTTTAAAAAAATATTATCTAGTTTATTTTATATATTATGTCGCTAAGTTCTACCTTAGACTACAATAGACAAAAGCAAAAAGTCACCTCATCCTCACAAGAAAGAATAATTTATTCATCAACAAATGGCGGTTCGTTCAATCCTGATAAAGTCACCGAAATAGTTATTCCTGGTAATATGGATAAAACATTTCTTGATTTTCACAGTTCATATTTACGTTTTGATGTAACCAATAACGATCCAGTAACTGATCCAGTTGCACCTCTAAAAATAGGTGTAACTGGTGGAGCTTATAATTTAATTCAAAAAATTGAATTTTTGAGTGGATCAGGTCAAACTCTTTCAACTATTGAAAATTATAATTTACTTATAAATATGTTGTCAGATATGCAACTGGGCAATCAATATAGAAGAGAGGCGGGCAATGTATTGGCTGGTATGAATGTTGGATCATCAACCACTGCATTAACAACAACCGACATAGCACAAGCTGGAGGTACGAAAACCTTTTGCTTACCATTAAAAGCTACCCCTTTTTATAATTCAAACAAATATTTTCCTTTATTTTCACGTGATCAGATACGCATGCGTATCCATTGGGCAAGTACTACAAGGGCGTTCGTTTCACCAGCAGCTACAGCTTCCGAGGTTGTATATTCACCTGTTGAATTTGTAGCTCAAACTATTAGAATTGAAAACGACGAAGTATTTAAGGCTTTAGTTGATAGTGTTGGGGGTGTTTTCCGTATTGTTACCAATGACTATAGAAACGCCTCAACCTCAGTTGATAATGCAAGCACCACAATAACCTCAAATTTAGGATTTTCAAATATATCTCTCAATAGAGTTCTTTTTGGTTTTTATCCTGACCTCACAACCGAAGCAGCAGACTCAAACGCCGGGCGGGATTTTCACAATTTAAAACAGTTCAATATGGCAATCAATGGTCGATCAATGCCAGCTCGTAAAATTCAATGCAGTTCTACAAATGTAGCCGAACCATACGCTGAACTTTTAAATGCTATGAATGCACTTGGAGATATTACACATCAAGGAAGTTTAAACGTTGTAAAATCATATTCAAGCTCAGACACAGCCAACGATCAAGATAATACTTTAAGCTCATTTATTGGTGCCGTAAATCTTGAATCTATGAGAGAACACGGAGCAGCAGATTCAATTTATTCAGGAGTTAATACTATTGGCTCAGTTGTACAATTAGAACTCGAACAAAGCGCAGCAGGACAACAGGCAAACCTTGAAGTTTTTGGTGATTTTTCAGTAGTTTATAATTTAGATATGAACGGAATGAATACTTGGGATATGATAAATTAAATATAAATATTTTTTATATATATATTTATAAATAAACCTTGAAGTGAAAAGGTGAATATATAAATTAAAATATTATTTAATAATTAGATAATATTTTAAAATTGATCTTTTTTAAGTTGTGTATTTAATTTATTATTTAAAAATGCCTCTGCTTGTTTTCTATCTTGTGCAGTTATACCATATTGACCTTTTTTGATTGTAAGATTTCCATAAATTTTATTTTTTGATGATATTAATTTACTGAAATTTTTTTTAAATAAATCTTTGTTTTTTTGTGTTAAATCATTATATTTTTTTTCAAAATCTCCATCTGTATAAGCTGCTATAACTTGACCCTGTGGTGGTTGGTCATCTTCTGCTGCTGCTCTTGGGTCTGTTGGTGCTCTTGGTATGCTTTTAAGTGCTTGCTCAGCTATTGGCACCGATTGGTCAATATCGCCTTCTACCAATGTAGCTTCTACTGCTTGAGATTTTGAAGGACCGCCACCACTTGCACCTGGTCCTTGGTCTTCAAGATTATCAGCTGGTGGTTTTGGGTTTTCTTCAAAATCATCTTTTTTTTTTTGTCTTTTCAAATTACCTTCTTTATATCTTTGTTGTGCTTCTTTTAATGCATCAAGAAAATCAACCCCTGTTTTTGGTTCTGGTGGTTTGGCTCTTTTAAGTTTTGGCGGTCTAACTGGGTTTTTTACTGGTTCGGCTGCCATTCGTCGCCTTTCTGCCATATCTGCGGCAAATCTTGCAGCAAATCCTTCCCGTGCTTGTTGTTCTGTTTGTGGTTGTGCTTGTTGTTCTGCTTGTGGTTGTTCTTCTGCTTGTGGTTGTGGTTGTGGTTGTGGTTGTGGTTGTGGTTGTGCTTGTGCTTGTGGGTTTAAATTTTGGGTTCTTTGTAATATTTCAATTCTACTTATTATATCAGCAAATGATCGTTCATTTCTAAAATTATCATAATTGACAGGAAAAAATGAAGGCGTGATTGGTTGAAAACTATTTTTTTGTGTTGGGTTTCTTCTTGTTGTTCTTCTTCTTTTTAAAAAATTATTATCTAATAAAATATTTACTTCTTGCTTTTGTGTTTGTTTTTGTAATGGTTCAGGTTTTGGCTTTGGTGCAGGTTTTGGCTTTGGTGCAGGTTTTGGCTTTGGTCCTGGTTTTTTTCGTGGTGGTTTGGTTTTTTTCTTTTGTTTTGCTTTTTTATTAGCTTCTTTTTTCTTTAATAATTTTATTCTATCTTTTAATTGTTTAATTATTTTCTCGTTTTTATCTTGCATATAATAAGGTTTATAATAAAAAAAATTTAAAATTTACTTTTTATTTTTCTTTTTCTTTGGTTTTTCTTTCTTTGGTTTTTCTTTCTTTGGTTTTTCTTTCTTTGGTTTTTCTTCTTTATTTATATCTTCATTATTATTTATTGGTTCCGCAAAATTATCAGCTAAAATTTTGTTTTCTCTTAAATATGAATAGTGTAAAGTTAAAACACAAGAAAACGACGAACCATTTAAATCAATTTCGTTATTGTCATTATCCACTAATTGAATATTTAAAAATTTTATAAATTTATCATTTACACCATGAAATAAAACTTGGCTTTTGTTATAAAAAATATATGATCCATAATTTACATTTATATTTATTGATTCAATAATATTGTTATACTCTCCAAAACTATTAAGGTTATTCATGCTTAAATTGGAAATTTTAACGTTTATATTTGTAGTACCTGCTAAATCGCAAATATGAAGCCCTTGAACTTCTAAACCTGTTAAAATTTGGTTATCATCTGAAAACCCCAAAACTTTTAAAATTGTTGAATTTGTTGATATTGTAAAATTTGATGATGATGTAAATTTAAAAGTATTATCGTTTTCGTTAAAAATTAAAGTTTCATTTACTAATAAATTATTTATTGCATCCGTTAATGTGTCGCTGTCATAATTTCCAACATCTAAAATATAATCAATATCATCAATAACTAATTTATTATTTAAATTTGTAATGTTATATATTGAATTTGGACAAGTGAAAGAAGTAAGCCCAAGCATTAATTTCAAATTTGTAAAAGCAAAAATTGGATTTTTTAAAATAAATATTACATTTGAATAACTATTTTTTATTTCTGCCTCTTTACTGTTAAGATAAATATTTATTGAATTAAAATTTGTATCGTTTATATGGTTTGACATTATAATATATTATATTTTTTTTTTTTCTAAAGTTTATTATATGAATAATTTAAATTATATTTCTTATTATTATTTAAATCGTAGTTATAGGTTGATATATCAAAAAAATTATTATAAATTACATAAAAAAAAAATTAAAGCTTACAATTCGCTTTATTATTTAAAAAATAAATCAAAAATTAAATTAAAACATAAAGAATATAATAAAAAATATAATAAAAAAAATCAAAAAAAATATAAAGAAAGATATATTGAAAATAAAAATATTAAAAAAAATATTGTTAATAAAAATAAAAATAAAAAAAATAAAAAAATTATTTGTTCTTTTGATTAATAACCTTTTACAATCATAAAATTAGCTACTTTGTAGCCTGTGGTTAAAAATTCGCACTGTGGCATAAATTCAAATATAAAACTAAATTTTTTATCGTACCAATTCGAAATTTTTAACTCTTTAGCGTATTTTTCCATATGTTTTGCTGCTGGTTGATCGTCTAAATCGTTAAATCTCATCAAACCCCCGCCTTTTTCAATTCCTTCTCTTCCTCCTTCTGTAACACCAATAAAATATTTTGAAGGACATAAAAATTGAGCTTTTGCGTCTTCGTTTGGGTTATTGTCTAATAATTCCACAACATACAAAAGAAATTTTAAATAATAAGGATCTTTTTTACTTGCTCCACTTGTAAAAGGTGGGTTACAATAAATAAAATCAAAATTATTTTTAAGTGGTACTTTGAAAAAATTACCCTCTTTTATTATCTTATCTTTAAAAATAATTTCTGCAGTTTTTACTATTGGCTCTTCGTATTCAATAGCTGTAATATTTGCGTTTGGGTTTATTTCCATCATTTCATGAACTACTAAACCAATTCCTGCCGTACATTCTAAAATATTTTTACTTTCTTTTATTGCTTCAATATTCAAGCATTTTTTAGGTGTTGGGTAAAAATCGCTTAATTTTTGTAATTCAAATAATCTATTTGAAAGTTTTTTTTCAATT
>Ga0187217_1000614_pt1 | contig 14785 bp, 19 predicted proteins | sample 15SPOviralmetaG_FD_130165 | JGI IMG/M metagenome (GOLD analysis project Ga0187217, IMG submission 130165) | Marine viral communities from the oligotrophic San Pedro Time Series (SPOT) site, San Pedro Channel, CA, USA - 15 SPOT_SRF_2010-09-15... | ecosystem: Environmental > Aquatic > Marine >... | reverse complement strand
ACCAACTTCAGCAAGTTCTTGTGAAGGGTCATGAATAGAAGTTGTTATTTCAGTAATAACTTTAGATTTATTAAATACAAATTCTACGCCTGTGTCTAGGTTAACATAAAAATCTCTGTAATCATTAGATTTAGGTATCACAGCAATTACTGGATATAATTCACCACTATCATATCCACCAGTATATGAACTTTCATCTAAAATATTAGACCTAATACAAAAATATGGATTAGATAATTTTTTAGGTATATTTTGTGCTGATAATACTATAGAAGAAGCATTTTCAACTATAGCAGGATATTGTTCATATCTGTATCCTCTTCTAAAAAAAGGATTATATGTAGGTAGTGCCGTATTATATTCATTTTCAAAAAAGAAAGATTGAACTATAGGTAATTGTAATGAATATGTTTGAGCACCAAATATATTACTGACAAAATCCATAGTATCTTTAGCAGTTATTTTAGCATTAGTAATAGCATATGGTAGATTATTTTTATTATCTGTGCCTATTCTAGTAGTTAAATCATTAGCACTTGTTTTAGATGAGTTAAATTGATTATATGAAAATCCCAATATTCCCCAGATACCATTATCCCATTGGTCTTTTGAATATCCAAAATCCTTGATTATTATACCACACAACTGGTCAAATATTGTCCAAGGGTCTAAATTAGGATTTAAAAAATCTACTTTATAATTACCTGGATTTTCACCTGCTAATGTAAGTGAAGCACTATTTGCTCCATATGGTAAAACTGCTGGTGTATAATTAGTATTATATAATCTTTTATTTATTTTATATACTTTTCGTCCTGAAGTAGAAAATTCATTAACTACAATATTACCTTGGTCGTCAATACCTCCCGCATTATATGGATTTTGAACTCTTTCAGCAGTATGTAATTGAGATATCTCAAACTTATTACTAATATTATTATAATTTAATAATGGTTCTTGAGCACCTAGATAAATTTTTTGTGAATATGCTGAAGTTACTATCTGTGGGTTTAAATTTGGTTGTGTAGTTCCCACAGTTCCAGGTGTAAAGTATGCTGTAGGATTTTGATTACTCAAGGACTGGTCGTGATATTGAACATCTGTCCAACCGTCCATAAGACCTATATGAGCATTACCATATGCTCCAAATGTTATATCCCAACCAAATCTTGTATTATTATTTAGCATGCTACCATTCAATGCTGAACCTGGATAGTCATTCCATTTAAAATATGCGTCAGGTATCATACTAAAATTAGCACTGGCATTACCTCCAAATAGTTGTTCTGCCATTGTCATCGCTATATATGGTCTACCATTTACACCTAATTTTTTTAAAGCAAATCCATAGTGATATCCCTCTTCCACACTATTTCCACCTGTAGAAGCATTAGCAAATTCAGGATAATAATCAAAAAATAATGGTGTAGAATTTAAATTTAACATTGACCCATTTATATTTGATATATAATCAAATCCTAATTGATATTTATTTCTATTACTTAGTGCTCCTCTATTATCGTCTCTTCTTAGATTTAAATGTAAAAATCTTGAAGTATTTTCACTTGTATATCCACTGTATTGATTACTATGATTAGTAAATAATTCTGGATAATTACCTTGAGCAATAAATAAATCTCTCAGATAATCTAATGTAGTGGTATTCCATTCCATATTAGTGATTAATACATATGAAGCATTACCAGGTGCTATACCATTATTTATAATAAAATCTTCTTGTTTAATACTTGCGTTAAAACCTTTCATACCACTATCCAATGTTGTTGCTCCATCAGTATTAATACTTAACATATATTTAGCAAATTCTCTGCCTGCTACGAATAAATCAGGTCTTTTAACACCAATATATTGAAATGAAGATAACCATTTATAAGTATTATTTACTGTTCCTAATCCATTCCAAGCACCCCAAGTAGTTAGATTATTTGTCGCTTGACTTGCTGCGTAAAATGTATGATATGTTGCTGTATTTATCTCTACACTTGAAGGTTGATTAATACTCTGGTCTATCAATAAAACTCCACTACCAGATTGATAATAATGTTTCTCTACATTACCTCCACTTGAAGCATTATCTGTAATAAATCTTTTCTCTGGTTGCTCTATCTTTCTTAACTGGTCTGTTATAGTCTGTGCTATACCTGTTGAAGATATAAAACCTTTATCTAATTTAATATTTAATTTTTCTGTATATTCAATATAATCTAAATTTGCGGGACCGTTGTAATCACTCGCATTAATTATCACTGGTAATCCTCCTTGTGATTGTGCCCCATATCTTGCGTCGGTCTGGACAAATATTTGATATCTTGAATTATCATTTTTTAATTTATATCTATTTTGTATTGAAGCATTATCCTGGTCTGGTGCCTGAAAGAAAAAATAATCCTCATCTACAAAGTATTTTTCTATAGTTAGTTGAGGATAAGGTATATTTATAGTAGTTGTAAATACTGTATCAAAATATGCTCGCCCCATAGTATCTATATCATAATTATCCCAACTATTAGCGCGTGTCATAGTATTAATATTCATATAAGCATATCTTCTAGGTAGTTGAAAATAATTTTCACCATTAGCAGTCTTATAATAATTTAATAATATATTTGTTTGATTAACATTATTATCTACACTCTCTGTAACATTTGAAGCAGTTATTCTTTCAAATCCCATTACCTTTTCATTACAAGCATTGATTGGCACCTCACCAGTTAATTTAGTATATTCTATTGTTCTTTTTTCTAAAAATTTATCAGAAAATTGTATCGCATTCTCATCTGCCCCTACTTCACTTATAAAAGCATTATGAACTGATACTCTATCACCTGGATTAACTTGTATACCACTACCTAATTTATTTGTAAATATTGCTTTAGATTTATTATTATTACCTTTTACCTCAGATGAAAATAAGCGATTACAATCTAACAATTCTACCCGCTCCATCTTTTTTATTAGTAATAAAAGAAATTAATTGAAAAAATAATAGTTAAAAACAATGTGTGAAAAAATCTTCATCACCAACTCTCATTGCTGAATTTATCTTATGTTTAACTATAGTCCTATGGTCTTCTTGTTCTTTGACTTTCTTTTTATTTGCTTTTCTTTCTTTTCTAACTTTTTCATACTGGTCTAGTGCTTTGGCAGTTGCTTTCATAGATATTGCTTCTATTTCTTCGTGTGTAATATTATTAGTAATATTTTTAGTTTCATAATTATTTATTACAGGTTTCTTTGCTTCTATTTCTTTATCTATTTTAATTTGTTTTTTTTGAGTAGGTGTAGGTAATTCACCCTTCATTCTTAGTTCTTTATTTCTTTTTCTAGTTTCATTTGCCTTCGCCCTAGACTTTGCTAATTTTTCTAGTGCTTCAGGCGTCATAGTTCTTTTTTTTCTAACTTTTTTAATAATAGGTGCGTCAGTAGGTAATGGTTCACTACTATCTTTGAATACAGTATTAGCAGGTATATGTTCTTTTTCTACAGGTTCAGGTAATATTTCAGGTTCAGGTTCATCAACTATTTCTTCATTTTCAACTTCAGGATTAATATCAGGTTCAGGTTCAGGAGCATCAATAATTTCTGGTATAACACTATCCATTTTTTCTGTTATTTACTATAAAATATTTTTTTTACTATTAAATTTTAATAATTTAAATATTTATCATAATAAATGTCAGAAGAATTATTTACAAAAGCACCGAGTATATTGCCTGTAAAAGAAGAAGCACCAGACCCTCGTATCAAACCTGTTCACCCTAATATCCCTAAACCACCAGCGCTACTTTTGGGAATTGGTTCAGTGAAGTCAGGTAAAACAACTTTGATGAATAATTTATTATTAAGACCTAGAGAAGAAGGATTTTACGGGGCACAAGAATATTTTGACGATGTTATGATTATATCTAATACTATAGGTAATGACCCTACAGCAAGATTTCTAAAAAAAGCATTTAATACAAAAGATTTCTATACTGACGGTATGATTAGTAAATTAATTGAAAAACAAAAATCATATGGTGAAAAGAAAGATATGCCATTCATAGCACTTTTACTGGATGACATCCTTGGTAGTAACATGAAGCGTAATAATGAGATTTCATTTTTAGCAACACGATACAGGCACCACAATATAGGATTAATGGGTATTTTTACTCAAAATTTTAAATCAGTTGATACTATTCTTAGAAATAATGCCACAGATATTATTATATTTAAACAAACTAATAATAAACAGTTATTACAAATTGCTGAAGAGTTTCACCCTGTATATAGAGATATTAAAACTTTTTTACAAATATATCATAAAGCAACTGAAGGTAAATATAATTTTCTTTATCTAAAAATACAAGAGGGTAAAGCATACAGAAACTTTGAAGAAATATTATATGAAGACGGTAAAATGCTAGGTAGTGAGGTTGAATTAGACCCAGAGTTAGAACAATCAATCAATTAATCTCGTGGTTAACAAACACCGCTCTTTTTAATATTTTTATTGTTTTAGTATTTTATTTTAAAAGTTTATATATAAATTTAAATTTTATTATAGAATTATTTTTAACAACTAAAAGTGTTGAATTTTACGAAAAACGCGGTGATTAGAAACCAGGTGAATAATTACATATATGTAATGATATTTAAAATCAATAATCTAAATATATATTATGGGTGATATATATAATCACTTGGCATTAATTATTAAAAATAAACTAGTAAAAGATTTAAAAAATGATGAAGAATTCAAAAATTTAAATATAGATAACTTGATTGAACAAAGAGTTGATATAATTACTAGTCAAGAAATAAATTTGAAATTTGATATTTCAAAAATGAAACTATTTAAAAAGAAGGTGATATATAATAATATAGAATAATATGGCAAGTGTATCAAACAGTTTATCTAAAATGAACAAAAAAGAATTATATGAAAAATGTAAATTATTACAACATGATATGATGAAATATCAACAAATCAATTATCAATTAAATGAAGATATTCATAAAGTTCAAATTGAAAATGATAATATTGAAAAAGAATATAAAGATACATTAATGGACTTAAAAGAAACTCTAATTGAAAGAAGCAAAGAACGAGATGAACATATAAAATTACAAGAAGAAAATGAAAAACTCAAAGCACAAGTAGGAGAACACACTGAAAAGTATGGTGGGACTATGGTATTCCCTTCAGTTCATTATCAACTTGAACAAGAAAATAAAAAATTAATTGATGAAATTAAAAAATTAAAAGAAGATAATAAATGGCAGAAAAAACATATAGAAAAATTAAAAAATAATTTTGGGATAAAAACTGAAGATTTTGAAAGACATATAACATATTTGGAAAAGACAATTATCCCTAAATTAAAAGAAGATAATAAACAATATGCTATTGCTTTAAAAGAAAATATGGAGAAAGCACCAGTAGTATTAACACCTGAATTAGAACAAGAACATAAAAGAATTAAAAATCAATTATTAGAAACTCTTAAAAAATCTAATGAATATAGAATTCAATTAGAAAATTTAAGAACTTGTGAAACTAATAATTGATTTCAAGATTGAAACTATTTAAGAATAAAACATATATATATATTGAAATGAAATTAGAAGAATATCTAAAATATAGAATTGAAAAAGCAGGTATAGACCTTGATTTAATTATAAAAATTCAAAATCTTGAATTATTAAAATATGTAGCAAAACAAGAAAAATTAAATCATAAAGATTTATGTAAAAAATATATAGAACCTCATACACCTTTAAAAGAAAGAGAAAAAATAAATACTCAATTAGAATATAAACCATTATTGAATTTTTTATTTTCACCATATTTTAAAAGTGATAGAAATAGACAAGATGTTATTAAAAGATATTTAGATAATATAAATAATAATGAATATAAATTTATTAAAATTATGTTAGATTATCTATTAGTATTTAAAAATGAAACCATAAATAATAATAATATGGAAGTATCACAAGAAGATAAATTTAATTTAGTATTTCAAACATTATTTGCTAATAAAATAACAAATAAAAATTGTTTAAAAGTAAAGAAATGTAGATTAAAGAAGAAAATATTAAATAATGATATTGTATCTAAAGAGAATGATTATGAATATATTATGTTTAAACATATAATGGATATTTCATAAATGAAATTATATAAAGAAATATTTATAATATATATAAATGCCTAAAATTCAAGAAACTACACAAAGTGATATTAATTACGCCACTGAAGCGATAGCAAGTATATTATCAAATATATGTATTGAAGAAGTGGACGGAATATTAGAAAGGGTTGCGGAATGGAGAAATAGAGAAAGAAATCTAGATGTAGATATATCAGAGAGTGAAGAAGAAGAAGAAGACGAAGATAGAGATGATACTTGGTCAGAAAATGGTTCTACAACTAGTGAAGAATATCCTTCACCTTAAACAGATACATTTCTTTTTACTACAACTGCCATTACATTTTTTTTTATTAGTGTCAAATACATCTTTTGATTTGACTTTTTTTGCTGATTGAGTATCTTTTACTACATTAAATTGTAGTGGTGAATTACATTCACCATTACATTTTACAGGTTTTAATTTTTTCTTTTTATTTTTATCCATTTATTTATTATAATATAAAATTTAAAATATAATATAAAATTTAAAATATATTATAATAAATAAATGAGTTTGTTATTAACGAGTAATACTTTAAATAATGATATTGCTGAAGAAGTTGTAGGTCAAAATCGTCCATTTTCATATCAAAATCATCTACAGGATACATTTAAAATACCTAAAAACGCAGAGATTGCTGTACAGTCAGTTAAAATTAATAGACAAGGTGCTATAACTTTACCTAGAGATACTCAGTTTGGCATATTCTATGGTGAGCAGATACCTGATGGAAGTGTCCAACGGGATATTAATTCAGTAGTAGTGCCCACTTTTGTTGGAACTAAAGGAGGTATTGGGACTGCCGCATACGGGGTTGCGGCATATACGCCAGATAAAATAGCGTCAGGTAATGCCAGTGATATAGCAGAGTTCATCCAAGTAGCAGGGAATAGAGCATTGTTTCACCCTAATCTGTGTGAAAATGCCAGTCGTGTAATCAATCCAGGATTTACTTGCGAACCACTAAGGAGTGCGAGCGATGTTGATTTTCTTGGTTGGAAAATGTCTATTACTTCTCAAACTAATCAAAATGGTAATGCCAGTCAATTACAATCACAAAATTGGATATCAGGAGAAGCAGATATTGTAAATCAACAAGTATCAGACCCAGGTAATTGGACTTGGAACAATGCCACTAAAGTATTAACTAATACTGGTAATCCAGACTATTTTGTAGGAACTGACTATCCACTTGACCTTTGTAATGGAGTATTTAACTGTAGTATTAATTATACCTTAGGTGAATATAAAGAAGTAGGTTTAACTAGAGCACTAACCCCAGCATTAAGTAATGACCTTGTCCCTCCATGGTTTGAAGAAGCACCAGGTGATTTTTGTGATTGGAATGTAATTATTCAGGTAAATGGTGAGATGATAGTTCAACACGCAATTAATTACTATGAAGATGACCTAGCGAACGCAGGATTAAATATGATAGAATATGATTATCGTGCTATGAATGATGGAGCATATTTTAATGCTAATGGGACAGGTTCTGGACCAGGAGCACAAAAACCCATAGTAAGAGTTGGATTTCACGCAAATGGAGAAAAGATAGATATATTTTTTACTGATAATGGTGGAACTACTAAACAACTAACTCAAATTGCTGGAGGTGGTGGAGCAATCGTAGCAACTGATAATGCTTCTAATGTTAAACCAATATTAATGACAACTAGGTGGTTATATCCACGACTTTATATGTATGGAACTGGTAATACAATGGGTATTGGTGAATGGACTGGTGTTAAAGTAAAAAATCATTTATATGGTGGAATAGATTTTAACTTCGGTGCTCCAATATCCACTTATCAAGATTGGTATGGACATATGATAAGTGGTGGAGAAGAACACTACGCAAGAGAGGTAGACCTTTTTAGCACAAAAGCGTGGGAAGGAAACTTTAAAGGATATAAGACTATATTTACAAATAGTTTTGCTACAGAAGAGATAGACTACGACCCTATAATAGTAGCAGGTAAAGCAAATAAATATAAATTTACTGATAGTTTAAATGCTCAAAGATTTCTTGGATTTACTGGTAGGTCTTGGATAGAGCACAATAATAAAACTAGTCTTGCGAAATATAACTGGGAGAGCGACGAAGCACCTAATCTTAAAGCAAGTAGTAGTGTATTTGTTAGAATTAGAAATTTTAATATTAATTCAATTAATTTTTCTAAATCACAAAAGTCTAATATTATTTATCATTTACCTGCTTTCAGTAATACTGGATTATCTACTGGGTCTTTATACTTTGAACCAACTGAAAGAACATATCTAAAATTAAATAATACTGTAGAAGAGTTTATATCCACTATTGAAGTTGATTTTGTATATAGCGACGAAACACTTGCTACAGATTTAGCAGGTAAGTCAGTTGTTATGTTTCACATTAGAGAGGCAAGATAAAATCAATTCTTTATCATAATCATCTAATTCAGGTGTATTTTTTAATTTATCTTTTTTAAATCTATCTTTATTTATTGTATTAGTTGAATGACATAAACATATCATTATTTTATGTATTTCAGTTAATCCTATAGTTTTACTATTCATACCGTCAATCATACTTACACCCTCACCTTGACTATTCTTTTTAAATCCACCCATTGCTCTCCAATGCTTTTTTGTAAATACCATTGTTGCTTCGTGTATCATTCTTTTCTCTCCACACTGTATCCCTGTTATTAAAAAATTATCTAATGGATAACAAAATAACATTTGATTACTACCTACTAATCCTTTTCTGCTATTTTTAATTAAATTTACACTATATGATATATAATCACTCATATATATATCATCACTATCCATACAGGCAATAATATTATATGAAGATTGTTTTACTAATTTATTTCTTTTTACACCTATCTCCATTCTCTTTTTCTCCCATTTATAATTAAATTTAATTGGTTTAATTATATTTTCAAACTCAATATATTCTTCGTGTGATTTTATAAATTTATCATCACCGTCATCTAACATTACAAATTCTAAATCATGTAATGAATAATCTAATCTTAATAAATTATTAATAATTAAATGTTTAAAATTATTACGATTATATATAGGCATAATAATTGAAACTTTATCCATTATTATTATCTAATATAAAATTTCTTTTAATATTATTATCATTAATTTCACCATCGTTCCATCCATTCCAAAACCACCCTTTTTGTCTAGTAGGTATTTTATTATCTAATCTAATTAATATTTCTTTTACTAATACCATATCACTAATTAATTCATCCACCTTCTTTTCTAAATCTATGAGTTTCTGCCCTTTACCTGCCATTTAACATTAATGAGAAATTCGTGGAGCATTTAAATAAACCTTAATAAGATTTCTATATCTATACATACATTCATCATATATACTTTTACAATCTGTAGGTATCTCATATCGTGGTTCTCCACCACAATTATATATTCTCTGGTGTAAATACAGTTTTAAATCTTCACTATAATTTTCATATATATCACCAATCCAATTATCACAATACCAGTTTCTTATTTCAGGTGGATAATAAAATCCAAATATATCATAATGTTTTCTAGATACCATTGTCTGAGTAAATAATTTATCACCTCTACCTGCGTCATATAATCCCACCACTCCAATATTGTTTTTCTCTTTTAATTTTTCAATACCTGTGTTAACCCAATATTTATCTACAAACATTATATCACTACCTGCTTGAACAAAATAATCATTATTATCATCTAATGCTTTTTTGTATAAATCTGTCCAGATAGCACAGGGATTACCTTTATATCTAAAATCATATTCAATAAATTTTACACTAGCATTCTTCATTACTGATATAAATCTAATTATATCATTTTTACATTTATCTGTTTTATATAATTTATCATCTTTATCTATACCTATATATATTGTATATTTATGCTCCATATCATATGTTCTAAATAATGATTTCAATAAATATATATATAAATCTGTATATTTAAATTCAGTCCAATCTCTACCTCTAGTAGTCGCAGGAATTAATATACCAATATTATAAAATACCATTTGATAATATTATATAGATATATTTAAATGGATAACTTTTTCAATTATAATTATTTATTGATTGATAAACAAAATGATGAATTTTATTTTCAATATAGAAAAGATATTGCTAAATATTTAGATATTAAATTATCACAAGTGAATGCTATAATTCAATATTGTAGAAAACATTACTGTGTATTTCATCCTAAAAGAAAAGTATTTATACAACAATTATTTAATAATAATGAATGTAATCAAATGAGTGAAAAAAATAAAATATTTATTTGGGATAATAAAGATAGAAGATTATATTGGCGTAAAAAAGATAAAGATATGGCAAATGCTTCTAATTTTGGTGCTATATCTAATGAGGCAGTTTAGGATTTCTCTTAACAACTACTTCAGGTGAACCATCATTTCTAAATTTAGGACTACATATCATAGGATATGTTTGACATAAATACTCTTGTGCTACTTTATCCTGAGCATATCTATCTTTACCTATACCACCCTTTGCTTTAAATTTAGTTTTAAAACATATATCATTAAATCTAGCAATACCTTTATCTTTTATATAATATAAAATGGATTGTTCTATATCTGATTTAGTTTGACATTTATCTGAAGCATATAGTTCTTCATCGTGTCTGTTTATATATCCAAACATTACTCCAATACAGAAGCGTAAATCAGTAGTTATATAACTCTCCTTCATCCACCTACAATTCGGTGTCGGGTATACGCCCCAGATATTAATACCTTCAAATTCACTCATTCTTAATGTCTTAAAACAACTTTCAACAAGTTTATATACATTTTCTACTTTATTTAATTCACCTTGAACTTTTTTAATTACCTGCTCTACATCATCATCCATACTACAAATCCTTTCACCTACAGGAAAATATTTACTTATAAATATTCTCTGTTGACGAATACCTAATTCACCCACTATAATTTCATTATAATATGTATTATCTGTAGATTTTTCATATTTCTCTTTTTCTTCTTCATTTGCTACAAATATATATATCTGTTCACTAGGCACTCCACCTTCTTTTAATGTTGTTAAAGTTTTACTTTGAATTTCTTCATATCTATTATAAGTTGGAATTACAAATTTAATATCAGACATTTATATATATAAACAATTATTTTTTTTTTAAATGAATTTTATCAATTTTATATGCTTTACTTGATTTATCAACTGAAGCGTAAACTCTTGCGATACCCCACTGCTCTGCTGATTTAACTTGTGGTCTCACGCTACCTGGATTAGATTTGAATGCCCCCATACCCTTCTGTTTTATAGTCCTCAAACCTGATAATTTATATCCTGATAATTTAGATATTTGTGATAATGAATTAGATTGATTTTTTGGTTGTCCGTGTTTCATATTAAATTTCTGTTTATATGTAGGCATTTATTTAGATAAATATTTAAATCTAATGGTTTCTATATTCTGCGTTTTTTCGTTTTTTCATCACTTTATTTTATAATTTTAATTTAGAACTAAATAAAAAAATATATTTGTTAGAATATAAATTAAACAATTAAATAAGTGATTTTTATTAAATACGCAGAGTTTAGAAACTCACTAAATTAAAGATAATAATCCTTATGTTCTGTATGTAATACACCATTTATTACACACCCTGAAATATCTTTAGGCAATAAATCAAAATAAACTAAAGTTATTCTATTGCCTGTAAATTCTGCTACTTCATGATAATATTCGTGTCCAGGAAATGTAAAGAATTTATTTTTAATATCTATAGGTGTGGGCGGTTTATCCTTGCCATCATAATAAACTAATAATTCACCACCTTCATAATCACCCAAACCTATTATATATGAAACACCTGTATTATTACCGTCTATATGTTTTTGTATTTGATAATTTTTATTAAACTGTATACTTGTAAATTTAAAATCAGGGATAAAATCTTTTGCTAATTTAACTGCTTTATGATATACTAAATCAAACTTATCCATTTTACCAAATCTACTATCACAATATACAGGTCTCTTTTGAACAGCACATCTTACAAAATCTCTCACCATACCACACATAAAACCTTCATAAAATTTATCATTTTCTTTTAATATTTTTATTCTTTTATAATTTCTTGGAAATTTAACTCTAATACATATCTCTGTTAATTCTTTCAAATTATCCATAATATATTCATAATATTTAAATTAATTATATTTTTTTATTAGTTTCTTCTAAAATTAAATTAGGTTTTTTTTTAATTAATTTTTTAACTTCATCCTTTGGAATAGGTGTGGTTGGTAGTCCTGCTTTAATTTTCTCATCTTTAATTACTGCCTCTACATTACGCTTACACTTACAGCAACACATTTGAATTTCTTCGCATTTACTTTTCTGTAAAGCATATACAAGTCCTACAACCGCCGAAGCACACGCACCTACAAACAAAACCATATCATTCATAGAATAATCAGACATAGACATTTATTTTAAATAAATATAATTATTATACTTAAATAATTATTTAAATAATCTAATGGTTTCTATATTCTGCGTTTTTTTGTTTTTTCACCACTTTATTTTCTAATTTTAATTTAGAATGAAATAAAAAAATATATATGTTAGAATTTAAATTAAACAAATAAACAATTGAATTTTATTAAAACCGCATAGTTTAGAAACCTCACTCAATTAGAAAATCACCCCATTCAATATTCTTCCAATGTCTGCTTTTTCTTATCCTACATAGATATCCGTATTTATTAACATAATATCCATTATCATATAAATATTCTTTTATATTAAATCTTTTACTATGAACACCACATACTTTAGGTTCAAATTTAAATATAAAACCTCTTGATAATGGAGACATTCTCCTAAATTTACCCAGTCTATTTATACATAAAGGTTCTCTTGTTTTAATAGTTAGACAACGACCACCATACATTTGATTTTGATAACTATGTTTACATTTATAACCTTTTTTGTTGAGACATCTACATTCATAAGTTTCAGTAAACCAACCTGGTTCATAATCCCATTGCTCTTTTTTTAATGTTAATTTTATATTAAATTGTCCATCTAAATATTTATCATAAACCTTATGAATTTTTAATACTTTATGAGCAAACATATATCTCCAATATTCTTGCCATATATTATCAGCAATCTCAGTCGGCAACATATCTAATAAGTTAGTTATATAAAATATATGATTTTCACCATAATCCATCCATATATTATTTTTTTTGTTAATACAAATATCTTTCATATAAACCATTATTTTGTCTTTTAAATTTATTGAATTCAAGTATCAAATTTATAATTTATGTATGTAATCTATGTTTGGTATGACCTCTTCACAAAAAAAAAGCAATAGGTTAGTCTAATTTATTAATTTAATTATACTTAGTTATATCTAATTATTTTGTTCGTCGTTTCAGTTCATCATTTTCTTGTTTTAATTCTTCAATATATTTTTCTAGTTGATTATGAGAACCTATCTCATCACCATATCCATTAGTAATACTGCCGTCAGCATATTGATTAGCGAGAAACTGATAATTATTTAATTTATCTTGATAATATTCATTTTCATCTTTTAATTTTTTATTTTCTTTTTCTAGTTCTTTCATATATCTATAATTCATACTATGTCTAGGGACTTTGATAAGACTAGTCTTGAGTTCATCAATCTCTTGATTAAGAGTATGACAGCGGTTTGTCATTTCCACTTGTAAATCCTTTACAAGTTTTACTAGTTCGTCCTTCTCATAGGTTTCGTATTCATATTCTACTTGTGGGACTTTGATAAGACTAGTCTTGAGTTCATCATTTTCTTTTTTTAATTTTTCAATACAATGTGATTTACATTTATCCACATCCTTACAATATAAATCATCAGGATATGATTTGGATGTATACACACCACCGAAGAATTTATCTGACCCACACATTTTACATAGAGACATTTTACTAGTATGTGATTTAGATTTTCTTGAATTTCAATTTCAAATTTATATCACTTGTTATTTTTATAATTTAGATAATGTTAAAATCTATATTTCAAATTTATAATTTATGTATGTAAATATATGTTTGGTATGACCTCTTCACAAAAAAAAAGCAATAGGTTAGTCTTTTTTTTTGTTTTTGTTTTTTTGTTTTTTTCAATTAGTCCTGTCGTTGAAAGAGAAACTCAATTTCGTATTCACTTTGAGCATAACCTTTATCATTGAGTGTGAATACAACATCTTCTTGTTCTATCAACTCTTTATTCAGTGTCTCTATAATATAACAGAATTCACCCACCCAATTATCTCTCTGGTCGCTGTCGCTGAATTCTTCATCCCCGTCCTCGTCCACGGTGCCTTTACCAACGAAGTGTTGTCTGTCTGGAATATTAAATTCCATTACGAATTCGTTTTCACCATCATACTGGTCAAACATATCTCTCAAGAACTGTTTGATGTCCGCACGCGTCCCTGGGAAACTGATACCCATACTTGCGAACATTAGACCAGACATAGTGAATTCACTAGTATTTGTTTAGTAGTGTTTT
>Ga0187217_1000608_pt1 | contig 14922 bp, 29 predicted proteins | sample 15SPOviralmetaG_FD_130165 | JGI IMG/M metagenome (GOLD analysis project Ga0187217, IMG submission 130165) | Marine viral communities from the oligotrophic San Pedro Time Series (SPOT) site, San Pedro Channel, CA, USA - 15 SPOT_SRF_2010-09-15... | ecosystem: Environmental > Aquatic > Marine >... | reverse complement strand
GTATTAATGGGTTGTATGGCAATAGGATTATTTTTTGCTGCCAAAGTATATCCAAATTTAGAATACACTGGAGTTGGCGGAGGCCACTCATGTACAGGAGAATGTTATGAAGAATATGTTAAAATTAATGGCACGGCTGTTGAGATTGAACAAAGGAAAAAAGCCCTCGCTGAAACAGACCCATTCAGTTCCATTAAAGGACTTTGGGCCGGTTGCGCCGCATGTCATGGACAAAATGGTGAAGGAATGGCAGTCTTTCCCGCGCTTGCCGGAAGAGATGCATCGTATATTAAAGAACGCTTATACCAATACAAAAACAGAGAAACGGTAGGTAATATGAGTTCTACAATGTGGGCCCAAGCTGGTATGCTATCAGATAGTGATATAGATACTATAGGACAATTTATTCAGGAGACAATGAAATGATTGAAATATACGGCAAACCACAATGTCCTTTTTGTGATAGAGCAAAAGCTTTATGCGAACAAAAAGGATTAGAATATACATATAAATCTTTAGGAACCGATTTTGATAGAGATGAAATGCTATCAACATTTCCTGGTGCAAGAACCTTCCCACAAATTATATTAGATGGTAATAAAATTGGTGGGTATACTGAATTAGCAACATTGGTAAATAATCCAAAATGAAACTAGAATGCGAATACTGTTATAATTCTTTCGTCATAAAACCAGACGATAGAGATGTTAAAGTGAATTTTTGTCCGCATTGTGGAGAACCACAAAACGAAAACGACAATGAGTTAGACTTTAACTATTATGATAATGATTAGCCCTTGGTATTATGAAGGAAGACCATACGAACCTCCAGAAGATTTTAGTTCGGATGACTATTATGGCTTTGTTTACTGCATTACTAATCGTGGCACGAATAGAAAATATATTGGAAAAAAATTTTTCTGGTCCAAGAAAACCTTACCTATCACCAAAACCCGAAAACGTAGAAAACGTTTATTAGTTGAATCAGATTGGAGAGATTACTTTGGTTCAAATAAACAATTAAATGAAGAAGTCACAGTTCAAGGAAAAGATATCTATCATAGAGAAATACTTTACCTATGTAAATCAAAAGGTGAATGTGCTTATTTGGAAGCTAAGGAACAATTCGATAGAGAAGTACTTGGCAGTGATGACTACTATAATGGTATTATTAATGTTAGGATTGGTGCAAATAGTGTAAAAAAACTGTTTACAAACGACTAAAACTGTGATATAATATACATACAATGGCAAAAATAATAAAATTTCCTACTCCGCATGAAAGGAAAATGAAAGAAACTGCAGATTTATTACAAGAATCTGAAGATGCAGTTTACGCGGCAAGTAACGAATGTGTTGAAATGACACAAGAGTTTTTATCTAACTTAGAACATCTAATACACGATGGTATTATATCAGATTGGCCTGCATTTCAAAGTATGGAATTTAGGAATGAAGAATATCCTGAGTCAAGAGATGTATATGTTCTTGTAAACATGTTTAACGCAATGTTAAATAGACATTTAGGTATTCCACACGAACTACATCGAGAGTTCGATAGGTTATTTGTAAAAATAAAAAAAGTAGCCGAACAAAACAGAGATATTAGAGATAAAATGGAAGACATGGAAGTTTTCTTTAATGCCGATTTTAATTTACCAGGAGATGATGATGATACTACTTGATTTTAACCAAATAGCTTTATCCAATATTTTTATTCAAAAGTTAAATGATGAAAATATGATAAGGCATATGATTCTTAATTCTATAAGAATGTATAATAAAAAATATAGAGATGAATATGGACAAATGGTTATATGCTGTGATGGCATGAATACATGGCGTAGAGATTATTTCCCTGAGTATAAAGCAAATAGAAAGAAACACAGAGATACTGATGATTCTCAAGATTGGGGTGAAGTATTTAGAGTACTAGATTTAGTACGTACTGAAATCAAAGAGTATCTACCATATAAAGTTATTCACATGGAAGGATGTGAAGCTGATGATATTATAGGAGCACTTACTTTAAAAACACAAGAGTTTGGACAAGATGAACCTATTATTATTATATCATCTGATAAAGATTTTATACAACTACAAAAGTTTAAGAACGTTAAACAGTTCTCACCTATGCAGAAAAAAATAGTAAAGGATAAGGATGGTAATCCTAGGATTTACTTATTTAATCATATTATGAGAGGTGATGCTGGGGATGGTATACCAAACGTTTTATCAGCTGATGATACATTTATCAGTGAAAAGAACCAATCACCTTTAAGACAAACAAGGATTGATGATTGGTTAGAAAAGTCAGATAACCTCAGAGAGTGTATGGATGACAATACCTATAGGAATTATCAAAGGAATAAAAAGTTAATAGATTTAACCGAAATCCCTGAAGATATCGTACAAAACATTATAAATACTTTTATAGAACAACCGATCGCACCGCGTATGAAAGTTCTAAATTATTTAATAAAGAAAAGATGTAATCAATTGATTGAAGTCGTGGAGGAATTTTACAATGGCGAAACCGTTAATCTCAGAAGTTCTTAAGAAATGTGGAAAACTCAAATCTAAAAAAGAGAGAGTAGAGTTTCTTAGAAAGAATAATCACCCAGCAATAAGGGATGTCCTTAGAGTTGCATTTGACGATGATATCGTTAGCTTGCTACCAGAAGGAATACCACCTTATCAAAGAGACGATGCCCCAAAAGGGTATGAGTACCAAACTCTGTATAGAGCACACAGAAGATTTAAATACTTTTTCAAAGGACCAATAGCTAATGAATTAAAAGCTGTTAGAAGAGAAAGTATGTTTATAAGTTTACTAGAGTCATTACATGCAGAAGATGCAGATATGCTCTGTTTAGCTAAAGATAAAAAGCTAAAAATAACCGGCATTACTAAAAAACTAGTTAGTGATGCTTTTCCAAACCTAATAATAAAATAGGAGGCACGCCTATAGATATATCCCTTTGTTATGATTTATTAATAATCAAAATATAAAGGAGGTGGTTTACAAATCTATAAAACTGTGATATAATATATACTATGAATATTTTTATACTTGACCGTGACCCAGTTAAAGCTGCTCAACAACAATGTGATAAACATGTAGTTAAAATGATTGTTGAGTCAGCACAAATGTTATCCACGACCCATCGAATGATTGATGGGTCGATGGAACGCCGACTATCCAAATCAGGCAAAGTAAGAGTTCAATACTGGAAATTACCAGATGAAAGGGAAGATATACTTTATAAAGCCTGTCATTTTAATCATCCAAGCACTGTTTGGACAAGAGAAAGTTCAGAAAATTATCAATGGCATTACAATCATTTTGTTGCCCTTTGTGATGAGTATAAATACAGATACAATAGAACACATATGACTGATACTAAACTAAGAGAAGCTTTATCTAAAGCACCTAATAAAATACCTACAAATGTAGGTCCAACAGAGTTTAAGTTAGCTATGAAGAGTAATCCAGAGTGCATATTCGAATGTCCAATAGATTCATATAGAGCGTTCTATCAAACAAAACAATCAAGGTTCAATATGGTTTGGACCAATAGAAAAGTACCGGAGTGGTTTCAATATGCCAACGTATGAATTTAAAAATACTGAAACAGATGAAGTGTTTGAAAAAATGATGTCATATGACAATAAGAAAAAATACTTAGAAGAAAATCCACATATACAAAGTCATTATTCAAAAGTAAATATAGATTTTGATGGAGGTAAAGGTGTACTAAATAGAGCCGGTGATGGTTGGAAAGAAGTACAAAGTAGAATTAAAAGTGGTTTACCACCTAGACTAAGAGATAATATCAAAAGTAAATAATGGGTAAATTAAGACAATGGTTTAGAAATTGGTTAGATAAACAAATAGAGTTATCGATGCAAAGACAAGCTAATAAGTTATTTATGAAAGGACAAAAATATGGCAATGACAACAAGTAATCTATACGCAGATGGTGGAATAAGATTTGAACAAGACTTAGTAGATATAGGTTATAATGATTTAGAATGTGAAACAAAAGAAACAGGTAGAAATTATTTAGACCCTGAAGGAAATGCTTATCCATCAATTACAACTGTTTTAAAAATATTAAGTGAAGAAGGAATTCAAGCTTGGAGAAAAAGAGTTGGAGAAGAGGAAGCCAATAGAGTATCAAGAATAGCATCAACTCGTGGAACTCAAGTACATAATATATTAGAGAACTATGTAAGTAATAAACCATATTTAGAAGGTGAACTACCACATAACATACAAACGTTTAAAGATATACAACCAATCATAGATGAAAATCTAGAGAAAGTGCATGCAATGGAAGTACCTTTATATTCAACACATTTAGGTATTGCAGGAAGAGTTGATTTAGTTGGCCAATGGAATGGTAAAGAATCAATCATCGACTGGAAAACTTCTAGGAAACTCAAGAAAGAAGAATGGGTTTCTGGATATTATATGCAAGCGGCCGCGTACGCGATCATGTGGGAAGAGAGAACTGGTCGCCCCATAAAACAATTAGTGGTTGCTATTGCTGGTGATGAAGGTCCTCAAGTATTTATTGGAGACCGAGATGACTGGACTGAAAAATTAAAAGAAACTATACACGAATATAAACGTAGGCAGATGTGGCCTAATCAGAGGAAGTAAAATGAATGATACACATTTTTTATTAAAAGCTTTGATTGATAAATTAGAAGGCGAAATTGAAGTTGCAAAAGCTAATATATTAGTTTATCAACGCAATTCAGTTGGTATTGGTGAGCATATTGATATTGTAGAAACTATTGAGAAAGAAGTAGTTAAGATAGCAGATGCACATGATAAAATCGAAGCAATCAAGAAATACTTAATTTAATAAATAGATTAAACAGTTTACAAATGCACATAAATGTGTTATAATAGTCTATTATGGATAAGTTTTCGAAATATTTAGAAGAAGGTAATAAAGGCCTAACTATATTTGACATAGATGATACTATGTTTACTACGAAGGCTCGTGTTCTAGTAAAGAATACAAAGGGTGGAGAACCTATACCTTTAACACCTCAAATGTTTAATTCATATAAACTAAAAAAAGGTGAGTATTATGATTATGGCGAATTTAAATCATCTAAGATATTTTTTAAGACAGCAATACCAATAGGTAAAATGATTGCGAAAGCAAAAGCAATTATAAGAAATGCTACAGCAAAAGGTAGTAAAGTTATAATCGTAACTGCTAGATCTGATATGGATGATAGAGATTTATTCATACGTACGTTTGAAGAACATGGTATACCAATGGATAACGTATATGTTGAGAGAGCTGGTAATATGTCAAATAAATCCAGTGCAGCTGCAAAGCAAATAATATTTAGAAAATATTTACAAACTGATAATTATGCACGTATTAGATTATTTGATGACCACATGGAAAATTTAACAGCTCTATTAGATTTAAAAAGAGAGTTTCCAAACGTTAGTTTTGAAGCTTATTTAGTAAACAAAAAAGGAAAGGTGAAAAAAATATAATGCCAGTAAAATTAGGAAAATCACATAAAACAGTTGATAGAGCTACAAAGAAAGTTTCTACTATACATCCTTATATTAAAAATATAAGTAAAACTGAATTGATAGAAAAGTATAATAGTAATAATACAAGGCCTAGAGATAAACAAAAGATAAAGAACGAACTAGTTCGAAGAGGTGGAGTTGTATTTCAATGATTGAAATGAGGGAAAGATTTAAATATTCTGTTTATGCTAATATTATACAAGCTTGTATAATTATATTTTTATTAATGACATGAAAAATAAAAACGATATAACTGGAGATATTATTAAAACTAAAACAGGTGGTCAGCAGGCTTATGCTGATAACTGGGATAAAATATTCGGTAAGAAAAAACCAGAGATAAAAGCTCGTAAAGAACAACCAAAACATTCAATTACACAATTTCACAAAGATAAGTCAAAACGTATACCTAGACAGTATAAATATAAAAATATAGAGGAATAAATATGTCAGACAATTTATTAGATTTTGATTTTGGATTTACTGCTGTAGATGAAAATGAGTTAGAGGCTGTACAAAAAGCAACTACGAAAGTAGAATCTACTTCATCAAAAGCAGAAGACTTAGAAGAAAAACTCAATAAGTTATATAATGCTATATTACCTTTACTAACAAATTTAAAGAAAAATCCAGATAAAGAATATATTCTTTGGCCAAACCGTACAGAAAAAATTGAAGAGTTCGAAGACCATATATCAGCAATAATTAAATAACATGCCAATTAAATCATCAGGAAGTCCATTAGCACTAGCTGGTTCCAGAAAAAAAGGAACTGAAGCAACTACTACAGCCGGTGGAATAGATATAACAGGAACAGATATTACTGAAGAGTTTGGCCACAAAGGTTCAGACCAAGCAGTTGTTGGTACTAATATAAAATTAGGTGATTATATTAGAGGTGATTTAGTTCCTGATGTATCAGCAAATAGTGCTATCAAAGCTTCAAAAGCAGGTGGTTCTAATTTGCAAATGGGAAACTACTACGAAGGTGTAGATACATTTATGGATAGTAGTTTTAATACACCTCTTTGGCAGACCACATTAAGTCACAATGCGACATTTGGTTTTCCAGAAGCTTGGTGTTATATGCAATTTTTAGTTGCTCCTGCTAATAATCAAATTAATGTAACATACGCATGGGGAACATCAGCTGCTCCAGGAAATTATCAAAACGTTTATATTGATTATTCTGGACTTACAGCTTTCCAAGTAAGATACAACGCAACATCTCAATTGAGAGTACAAGATGCTGCAGGAAGTTGTTATCAAGGCGCATTCGGCGCAACACCAGTACAAGATGGTTATAACGCAGGTACATATTACAGTTTGAATAGTGCAAAATTCTTTGGATGGATGGCAAAAGCAAATCCAAACCAACCTCCTTGCAATGGATTTGCTAGAGTAGAAGCGACAATAGGTACTACAAGTTTACCAGCATTTCAAATACAAGGAGCTCCTACAGCAACAGATCTAGCGAATGGAACAAATGTATTTACGTCGGATTGGAGTAGCGCTATAGCGCTACCTGGCCAGCCATTGCCGCCTCCAGGTTCTCAATACAATCAAGCACAAGTAACATTAATTGCATCACACAGCCCATACGCTGTACCATTTTAACAGAGGAATTATTATGTTTTTTAAAAAAGACACAGATATTGATATTGAACAATTAAAAGAAACTTTAAAAGTAGATGAAGGAGTGGTATATGAAATATATCATGACCATCTAGGCTATCCAACATTTGGAATAGGTCATTTGGTTTTAGAATCAGACCTTGAATGTGGGTGGGAAGTCGGAAAGGCAGTATCCGAAGAGAGAGTAAATGAATGTTTTGAAAAAGATGTTCAAACTGTTATCGAAGACTGCAAAAAATTACATGATGGTTGGGATGGTTATCCACAAGAAGTGAAACAGATTATCGCAAACATGATGTTTAATATGGGACTCACGCGCTTGAGCAAGTTTAAACGCCACAACGCAGCGCTGCAAAGTGGTGACTGGAAGGAGGCTGCTGTAGAAGGCAGAGATTCAAGATGGTACAAACAAGTTACGAACCGCGCCGAGAGGTTGATGTCGAGATTAGAAACGGCTTAAGATATTTTGAGAATTCTAATCCGCAAGAACATAAAGGTTGGTATTGGTGTTATGAAAAACAGGGATTCTTTAGATACTCTGATTGGAATAAACCAAAATCTAACTTTTATAAATAATATATAATTAAAATAATGGAGGAATTATGTTTAATTGGTTAAAAAAATTATTCGTTGGTGAAGAAAAACCAGCATCAGGTGTTAGAGCTAGAAACTCTAAAGGACATTTTATAAAGGATGACCCTAATACACCTGACGTGAATGAAGCTTACGCATATGGTAAAACACCAAAGCGTAAACCAAGAAAAAAACCTGCCGCTAAGAAAGCCCCTGCTAAAAAAGCACCGGCTAAGAAAAGAGGCAGACCACGTAAAGTAAATAAATAGGTAAAATAAAATGGCACAAGTATTAAAAATATTAGCACCAGAAGGAAATTTATCTTCTGCATCTAATGTAGGTTTTGCTAAATTAGTTAGAGTACTAAATAACAAAACCTCAGTACAAATTATTACACATACATCTGCTGCGGGAGAAGTATTAGGTACTGTCACATTAGCAGCTGGAGAAATAGCTTACATACAGAAAGCTCCAACTGATAAATTATTGGGTGTAGCTACATCATTAGCAGTTAAAGTAGCATTTGCTAATTAGTAGTGTCCTACTCTAAAAAAGTAGTAGACCGTTTTGAGGATGTACTAAAAAATCCTGCAAAACATGGGGTTGGTCGATTCGATCCGAAAGACCCAAATGTCGTGACTGGTCTAGCTGGTGCACCCGCATGTGGTGACGTTATGAAGTTAGATTTAAAATTAAATCCAGACACTGACGAAATATTAGATGTTAAATTTAAAACGTATGGATGTGGTTCAGCAATTGCCTCATCCACTATGTTTGTTGAAATGTTAAAAGGTAAAACTTTAGCAGAAGCTAAACTTATTAAAGATAAAGAAATAGCAAAAGCTTTAGAATTACCTCCTATAAAATTACATTGTTCTGTATTAGCTGAAGAAACTATCCAAACTGCAATTAAAGATTGGGAAAAGAAAACAGCTCATAGGAGACATAATCAATATGGAATTAACGAATGAAGCAATTCAACAGCTTATTAAAAAGACTGACTCAGAACGCAATGTTATACGTGTTGGGGTCACTGGTGGTGGGTGCGCTGGTTTTGAATATATATTTGATTATGAATCCTCAGTACAACCTGACGACCACGTGTACGATTACGGCAAATTCAGCATTGTCATACACCCACTCTCCATGCCTTACTTATCTGAGGCAACCTTAGATTACCAAGTCCTTGGTATAAACGAACAGTTTAAAATCATAAATCCAGCCGAGAAATCATCTTGTGGCTGTGGAGTTTCTATCCAATTTTAGCCCATCTAGCGAATCTTCTATTATAAATAACTATGTATTATGGAAGATATATTAGAATTATTAGGTGAAGTTGGTCTACCAATTGGTGGAGCACTGATAGCCGGCTATTTTATATTTCTCGTAATGAAGCAATTACTTCAAGGATTAGTTGATGATATTGATACTCTAAACGCATTTAGTAAAAGCTTAGAGAATAGAGCTAGAACAATGAACAATGAGTTAATTAAAATAGATATGTTAGTATCAGCAGCTCTTGAGTTACGTCCAGATATCGAAAGAGTAGCAAGAGCTGAGAATTTTGTTGAAGACGGCAATTTAGATTCTAGGAGAGACTGATGGATGTAAGTCAAAGCGATTATACTATCGTATCAGTATTGGCAGAGTTTGGATTCGCAATGACCGCTGTCATAGGCTTAGGATATTTTATATATTATATATGGAATTTCATAGGAAACGAAATCGATCCAAAAATAGAAGAAATGCACTTTCAACTAATTAGAGTAATCGACCAAGTAAGAATGCTCGATAATGATTTGATTCGTTTACAAGAAAAGGTAAACGTCATTTTGATGATGAAAGAAAATGAACGTTTAAAGAGAGGTGAAGATGTTAACGAAGAATGAAGAAAAAATTTATGATAGTTTATTAAACTATAGATATGAACCTGTAAAAAGAGACACAATATGGAGAAAACTTTTTGGTGGTTTAGTAGCTATTTTATTAATTGGTGTGGGTATATACTTTTTTATGTCACAACCATTATCAGCACAAGAGATTACTCACAAATTTAAAAATCCGTCATTTAGTGGTATAGGAACAGGCGCACATTATTTAACTATCGAAAACCAAGAATTCTCTAGAAAGAAAGCTATTGAAGAAGCTTTAGAATCAGCAAGAAAAGCTGCTGAAAGAGCTGAGGATAATACAACCTTAGCTAAATTTATAAGAAATCTAGAATCGAGAATATATGCTCAAATGGCTAAGCAATTAGTTGAGAGTATGTTCTCAAACGATAACCCTGTACGATTTGGTTCATTTGTTTTAGAAGGTTCAACAGTGACCTATGAAGTTTTAACAAATGAAGATGGTTCAGAATATATTAAGATGACTATAGTCGATGAGAATGGTACATCTACCGTGATTGAAATACCAATTGGTTCAGGATATTTTGGAGGAGATGTTGATGGCGACCCGGACGGCGGCTAGTTTATTAGCTATATTAATTTTATCTAGTTGTGCGATGTCTCCGCGATTTACTGAGTATCCACAAGACTGTAATAAATCTACATGGGGTCCAGAGTATAATCACGACTTATGGAACTATGCAAAAGCTTCAGGCAGAACATTTGAGAGAGCATTACCTTTCCTATGCGTAGAAGAACCTGAAGTAGTAAGATTACCATCTTATATAGAACTTTTAGATTTACCACCAGCTGAAGAAATGCCAGTTGTTGCAGTATATAATTTTGCTGATAAGACAGGACAAAGAAAGCCAAAGGATAATATAGCTGATTTTTCTACTGCAGTATCTCAAGGTGGAGTTGAATTATTAATAGATGCTTTAAAAACAGCTGGCCAAGGTCAATGGTTTAGAGTTGTAGAAAGAAATGGATTAGACCATTTAGTAAGAGAAAGACAAATCATTCGTTCAGCAAGACAAGATTTTGCTAAGCGTGAAGGACAAGAAAAGTTTAAAGAATTAAATTCACTACTATTCGCTGGTATGATAATCGAAGGTGGTGTAATAGGATATGATACTAATATCAAATCTGGCGGAAGAGGAGCTAGATATCTTGGTATTGGTGCAACAAAACAATATCGTCAAGATGTTGTGACAGTTTCTATGAGAGCCGTATCGGTTCTTAGTGGAGAAGTTTTACTTAATGTGCAGACTCGTAAAACTGTACTAAGTTATGGTAAAAGCGGAGATATATTTAAATTTATCGAGCAAGGTACCGAACTAGTAGAGTACGAGGATGGTATTGGAAATAATGAGTCAGTGACATATGCAACACGTACAGCTATTGAAGCTGGAGTGTTGGAATTAATACACCAAGGTCACAGACGTGGCTATTGGAAAATAGAGGGGTATAACGAAAATGAAGAAACTAATTAGTTTAATTTTATTATTGTCGACAACAACCATTTTCGCTGATACTGATGATAACGAAATTATAATCACTCAAACTGGTGATACACTAAAGTTATATATTGACCAAGAAGGTTTTGGTAATAAGATTGGAGGTAATGACTTCACATCTTCTGGAACTGCAATGTTAATAACTGGTGCAACACTTGAGTTTGATTTAGATTTTACTGGTAATTCAAATATTTTATTTGGTCCAGTCACCGCTGATAACTCAACTTATAAGTTGGATTTTACTGGTGATTCAAACCAAATAGATTGGAGCGTTGGCAGTACAGGTAGTTCAGACGATTCTGATATAAACTTTAGCGTAACTGGTTCAAGTAATACTTTTGACTTAGACCAAGGTACATCTTTTAGTGCAGAACGTTTAAACGCCGATTTAATTGTCATTGGAAGTTCAAATGTATTTGACATCGATTGGGAAAGTGATGATGTAGTTTGGAACTGGGATATAACCGGTGCTTCAAATAACATTAATACTTTGCAAAAAGATGGAGCAAACGAAATGACTGTAGAATTAAATGGTGATAGTGCCGATGTAGATATAAACCAATTATCAGGAACATGCGCAGCTTCTGGTAATGGATGTGCTACACCGAATGCTATTATAACATTGGATATTACTAGTGATAATTCGACAATTCAAATTAATCAGAAAGATTCAGCTAACGATAGTTAGTTTGTTTTTATCAATAGGGTTTGTTTATGCAGACCCTATTGGTGATATAGTCGAATCTACTGGTGTAGGTAAAATCGTGAGACAAAATGAAGATATAAATGTCTCAGGTAATATGCCAATAGTTTTATATGATAGAGCAGAAACCGCAATGGGAAGTATGCTAATTGAATTTATCGATTCAGCCGAATTAGCTTTAAAAGAGCATACTGAAGTTTATATCGATGAGATATATTATGACCCAAACCCTAACCTTTCAAAGATGAGTATGAGAATGGTTATGGGAACTGCAAGATTTGCATCAGGTTCCAAAGGGTTAATTAATAAAGCAAATATAGATATACAAACACCTACAGCAACAATTGGTATAAGAGGCACAGACTTTACTACAACAATAGATGAATTAGGAAGAAGCCTTATAGTACTATTACCTGATGCGAATGGTGACCCGTCGGGTGAAATCAGTGTATCTAATATGGCAGGTACTGTAATATTAAACCAACCTTATCAAGCAACAATGGTAAGTACTATGGATTCTAATCCTACAAGTCCTGTGACTATCAATGGTTTAACACCTAGTATGATTGATAATATGTTTATTGTTAATCCACCAAGTGAGGTTAAACAAGCTATTGAAGAACAAGCTAAAGATGACCAGGACCAAGATGGTGGTATATTAGATGTAGATTTTTTAGAGTTTAATGAATTAGAAACAGATGCATTAGCAGATACTGAAGAAGATTTAGAATTTAGTGAGTTAGATATTGACATGTTAGATGTAGACTTTTTAAAAGATTTATTAGATGTAGTAGAAGCATTAGAAAAAACTAGAGTATCTTTAGCTGATGCTCAAGGCGGTGGTGGAGACTTAGGCGGATTTAGATTAAAAGGTGCTCAAGTAGGATTTAATAAAGATTCTCAATTTAACGTATTCGAACAAGATGGTAATTTAGTTTTCTTTCGTAGCGTAAATGGAGTTATAAATATAATAATAGGAGCTGGTGGCAGTGGATTTATAGATGTTGTCACTAACGATTACGAAGGTGTAATGCAATTTAATGACGGAGATGGAATTGAAATATATATTAATCAGTCTAATTAGTTTATCACTACCTGTTTTTGCAGGCCCAAGTGATGATAACCACGTGCATGTTGAACAAGTAGCAAGTGGAGATAACGCAAACATTAATATCACACAAATGGGATTTGGTAATGAAATTAATTTTTCATTTGCACATCAAAATAATACATTTAATTTTTTACAATCAGGAAACGACAATTATATAGGTTGGGTTTCATATTGGGGCTCAGGAAAAAGTTGGGGTGGCGATGTAGATGGCACAGGTAATAATGAATATGTAAGACAATATAATGGTGCAACTTATGGTCGACATATCTGGGGAAATAGTAATGATGTTGATGTATATCAAGAAGGTACTCATACACATAACTTAGATATACACGCAAATTCTGTTATACATGATATAACACAATCAGGAACAGGAAGTCATTATAATCATACATATTTTTATGGAACAACATCTGGTTCAGAAACAACAATTGTACAATCTGGTAGTGGTTCACATAATTCACAAATAACGATACAAGGTAATCAACCAACAACTTTAAATCTTACTCAACAAGGTGGTACAAATCAAACATATAGTTTAACACAAAACTGTTATACCACTGGAGGTTGTACAGTATCAGTGACTCAGGGTAATTAGTATAACATAGTATAACACTTTTATGAAATATATAACATCAATATGGGCGAGTATAATACTTTGTATTACACTTTTAGGAATTAGATTATGGGACCCAATCTTAGTTGAACAAACAAGATTAAATGTCTTTGACCAATATATTAAATCACTTCCAGAAAAAGAATCAAACGATATTGTCTTATTAAATATAGGCGAAACATCTCTAGAAGAAATAGGTCAATACCCTTGGCCTAGACAAAATTACGCACAAATAATATCTGACCTACGTAACGCTGGTGCAGGTATGATTGTATTTAGTATAATGTTTCCAGAGAACGATAGGTTTGGTGGTGATAAAGTATTCGCATCATGGATAAAAGATAATGGAATCATTCTCGCACAGGACGCGGACAGCCGTGGACGTGACACGCGCGCGCCGTACGTGGGGTATGCTACATTTGGAAATACTGACCCATTAGATTTTATATATCGATATCAAGGGTTAGTGACTAATATAGAAGAGTTAGAATCTCAAGCTTGGGGTGTAGGATTAATTAATGCAGCTCCAGAAGTAGATAACATAACAAGAAGAATACCACTTATATCTCAAATCAATGGTGAGTTATATCCTTCACTAGCTTTAGAAACAGTGAGAGCAATACAGAATAAAAAGAGTTATACAATTAAAACAAACGAAGCTGGTATAGAAGGTATTGTATTAAGACCTTTTGATTTACCTACAGATTCAGATGGAAGTATATGGTTAAAATGGAATAGTAAGTTTGCTGAGTATGAGTATGGTGAAAAGACTATGCATGGTTTAAATCCAATACCAGATTTAAATGGACAAACAGTTATAATAGGAGTCACAGCAAAAGGATTAGCAAATCAAATACCAACACCGGGAGGTTTATTATATCCACATCAATTACAAGCAAACGCTTTACAAACAATCATATCGGATAATCCTATCTCAAGACCTGTTTGGACTACATCAGTTGAGTTAATAATAATGGGAATTGGTGGATTGATAATAATACTATCGATGTATTATCTACCGATATGGATATCTGGTCTGTTATTTACAGCTTTGACTGCTGGTACTGGTTATCTCAGTTGGACATTGTGGTCCGACTCGCAGATACTCCTTGACCTTAGTTATATACTAATATTATATATACTTTTACTAACTTCAACGGGCTTTAATAATTTCTATAAACAATTCGTATTAAGACAACAAATACAAAAACAATTTGGTACTTATGTATCTCCTGATTTAGTTAAACAATTACAAAAGAATCCTGAGTTATTAAAACTTGGTGGTGAAAGAAAAGAAATGACAT
>Ga0187217_1000606_pt1 | contig 14925 bp, 15 predicted proteins | sample 15SPOviralmetaG_FD_130165 | JGI IMG/M metagenome (GOLD analysis project Ga0187217, IMG submission 130165) | Marine viral communities from the oligotrophic San Pedro Time Series (SPOT) site, San Pedro Channel, CA, USA - 15 SPOT_SRF_2010-09-15... | ecosystem: Environmental > Aquatic > Marine >... | reverse complement strand
GGAAGATGCTTTCAAGAGTCCTCAAGAAGAAGGAGCATCCCGTATAGGACAAGTATTTGGTAAAACTGCCGGGCGAGTTGGAAAGGTTGTTGCTAAATTTGGAGATATTGCTTCAACTGGATTAAATGCAGCAATGGCCATTGACCAAACATATAATGAAGGAAAAGATATATTTAGCAAACATCCCCATCTTGAAGGTGATGATGGTTGGCAGAAGGCGGGAAACCTTGTCGGTATGATTGGTGAAGATGTAACCCTTGCCGGTGGTATAACTAGATTTGCCGGACCCGAAGGAGCAGTCATAGGAACTGGATTAGAATTGGCGGGGGGTGTAGTAGGATTAATTGGAAGTGGTTTATCAGATATAGGTGACTTTTTTGAAGGTGAGAAAAAGAAGAAAACTGCAGCTCAACAAGCACAACAATCTGTATATAAACCACCGGTTATTCAAGAAGAAGCTATTCAATCAATGCCCGGTGGATTAATAAATCAAGCGCAATCAAGTTTAAAACAATTAAATTAATATATATATAATTATAAATGTGGATAAGATATATAGGAAATACGAGATATGGATATGATTCATACCGAGATTGTGTCGATGATACAAATAGATATTTAGTTTGTATTGATGGAATATTTTTTAAAAAAATATAATTAATTTTTTAAGATTTTTAAGATTTAAAAAAAAAATCTTAATATATAATAAATGAATAAAGAAGAATTGACAAAACTACTTTCTGATGCTAGACCCGAAGCAAAAGATTCTACAATTAAAATGTATTCAAGTAATCTAGAAAAATTGAAAAAAATGTTTGATGCCAAAGGATATGATTTTTTAAATAAAATAAATGATGTAAAAAATAAATTAAAAGAATTGCATTTTACAACCCAAAGAAATTATTATAATGCTATTATTATATTATTACTTGCTCTAGATAAAAAACAAGAATTAATTGATAAATATTCAGATGTAAGAGATGAATTAAATAAACAATATGAAGATAATAATGCAACGGGTAAAATCTCATCCAAGCAACAAGATAATTTTGTACCATTATCCGAAATAAATAAAATGATAAATACCATGGGCAAAGAAATAAATGAAAAAAAACTTAAAAAGGCGGATACATTAAAACCAAAAGAATTTGTATTAATTCAAACATATATATTATTTAATATATATACTAGACTACCGATGAGAAATGATGTATCGGGTATGATAGTTGAAACAAAAAGATCATATAATAAATTAAGTGAATCGGAAAAAAAAGAACATAATTATTTAATTATGGAAAAAAGTAAAATGTTTTTTGTATTGAACCAATTCAAAACAAGTAAAAAATATAAAGAACTTGATATTGATATTCCGAAGGATCTAGAAAAATTATTAAGATTCTATATTAAAATAAATGATATTAAACCCGGTGATGTATTATTTACATCAACAACCGGAAAACCATTAACTCGTAATGCATTATCTCAACTATTATTAAAAACAAGTAAAAAATATATGAATAAAAATATATCTACAACTTTATTAAGAAAAATTGTATTATCGGAAAAGTTTTCAGATGTTAAAAAAGAAATGGAAGATATGTCAAAAATTACGGGACATAGCACGGATACAATGAGTAAAGTATATGTTAAGGATACGGATGATATGGTAGAATCATAATGTTCGCCATCTTGATTTCATATTTCTTCTCCTATTTTTATGATACAATCTATCATATGATAATTTATCATATATTGCATTCTTTTTATTTATACAATTATTACAATCCATATATTTTTGTTCAAGTAATCTTAATTCTTTATCTTCAATATTATCTACTTCTTCAATTAATTCAATGGTGGCATCACCACATTTAATTAATTCTCTTGAACTACAATTATTTAATATATTACAATGTCCATAAAATCTTTGTTGGATTGTGGATCTAGTTGAACCGATATAAACTAATGAATGATTTTTACTTGAGATTTTATAAATTCTTCCAATCTTGTTCATTTATTATAACAAATATTTTATTTTTAAAAAAATAAACGCGCATAATTATTCTATTTTAAAAAATACAATCCAATATGTTGAATTAACCGCCTTTTTTGATTTAGTTCCAAATAATGCTTTTACCGGAAATAATTTTAACATTTCATTTACCGGAATATTTAAATCCGAATACTTGAATATAAGTGTTCCATGAATATCTAATTTACTCCATATACTATCAAATGCTTTTTTTGTATCTTCTTTCCAATTATCACCAAGAGATCCATATTTTTTACTTATTATCCCACTTGTTTCTTTTATCATATGTGGTATATCCCATACAATTAATTTAAATGAATTATTATCAAATGGTAAATCTTTATAATCAGCAATTATATCGGGTTTGCATTCCCAATTTGGACAATGTGTAATATGTCCTTTTTCAACTTCTCTAATATCACAAAATAAAGTATTTTTATTATCTTTATCAAACCACATCATTTTTCCTCCACAACATACATCTAATATAAATTTATCATCCATTTATCATACTTAATATTTTTATTTTATATTAATTAAACGCAAATATTATTTTCCATCATCACATATATTTTTAAAAATAATTTTTAAAAAAAAAATATAAAAGTTATATTATAAAAAATGTCCAAGCAAAATGATAATCGCCCTGCTCTCCTCAACATTAAATCCATGCCCGTTAATTCGGCATTACAATTTTCCACCGATGTTTTAGATCCCGTTATATTTAGTCAAGATTTTTGTCGGTTTGAACTTAACCCAAAAGGTTTCCTCCATCCCAATTCGCAGATTACCATTCAGATGAAATCCAATGGTGTTGCCGGTGATAATTTCCCGTTTGTAAATGTGGGTCTATATTCAATGGTTCAGCGCGCAGTTTTAAAAACTGCAGATGGTACAACCCTTTGCTCTACGGAAGACCTACCTTGGTTAATGGCGTGTAAATCCCAGTTTGTTACGGGGTCATCCAATCTTGAACGGGAACAATTCAAGACGGGACGGGGTATGGCATATGAACAAGTATTTGATGATGAATCGGGTAAATCCGCCTCCACCTATGGTCTTGCCAATGGTCTAGAATATAATGTTCTTGCCGATGATGTTGTAAAGACGGGATACAAACAAGGTTTAAATGTTCAACAGCATCTCCGTAATAGTCAAGAATCCACTTTCTCTCTATCACTAAATGATTTATTCCCTTATCTTAAATCCGGAAATCAACTACCACTTTTTATGATGCCCCGTGTTCAACTTGAATTATATTGGACTAGTGATGCTAGTAAATCTCGGTGTGTAACTCCGACAACCAGTTCATCTTTTGAAATTAAACAGACTCAGTTTTTTGCTGATTATCTATTTTATGATGGTGAATTTATGGAAAATTATAGAGAAAAGAATCCGGAATTATCATTCACATACATTGATTATCGCCTATCCAAAAATAGCATTACTCAAGCACAGGCATTAAATTCCGTCCGTAATATTGGTGGTAATGGTATGTTAGTTACAAAAGTATTCCATGGTTATGAAGTAAATAAAGCAAACCCCGATACAGACCTTCTCGGCCCATATGTAGCAGTATCTCCCGAGAAAGTGGGTGGCACCGACCAGCGTAGTGATCTTACCCAAAATCTTTTCTTCAATAATGAATTCCTATATCCGCAGAATGTAACAAATTCCGCAGTTCATTATCATCATCTTATTTCTGCAGAAGGTTCTCCCGCCTATGTTTCCCGTGCTGCATACTCCGGAGAAGGTGAAGGTATAACTACTGAAGACTTGGCGGGTCTTGGTCAAGATGGTGAATTACTTGGTCAGAACTTTTGGCAAGGATTTAAATTAATTGGCAATGACCGATTAGATAGTAAAGGTATTGACCTACACGCCAAGATTGATATTAGTGGTGATGCCGTTAATCGCGTGTGGTTGGAAGTTCTCCGATATGCTACACTTACTAATGGCAAAATGAATGTATTCTATGCATAAGTAAATAATTAATTTAAAGATAAAAATAATAATATATAATAATAACATAAAACAAAATGTCCGATGTAGATGAATTTGCTACAAAATACAAAAATAAAATTGAAAGAGATAGATATAATTATCATAATAAATATAAATTAGATGATGAATTTATAAAGAAAAGAACAATCCGTTCAAAAGAACATTATGAAAAGACAAAAGATGCTAGAAAAGAAAAATATAAAAATAATCCTGAATTGGCTAAATCAAAGTCATCATATTATTATTATAAGAAAAAAAATAAACTAGATGTCTTTATGGCAAAATATCCGGATCGGGTTGAGATTCTTCGGGCGGTTGGACTGAAGGTGGTTTAATCTGCTTGGGTTTTTTCTTATCTTTATCAGATGGATTTTCTTCATCCGATCCTTCTTTATCGGGTGGTGGTTTTCGGTGGCATCTCCAAATATAGCAACAATTCATATCACATTCACACCTTGATTTCCATATTACTAATAATAATGATGCCACACTACCAAGAATTAAAGCAGTACTTCCGGCAAATTGGTCAATTGTAAAATCTTCCATTTTTCCAAATTGCATTATAAATGTATATTACATTTAAAAATATTTTTTTTACATATAATAAAATATTAAATTAAAGTATATGGAACCTGAATCTAAAAAACCAATTGATGAAGTTTTAACTTTATTGAAACAAGTCATAGATGAATTATTAATATTAAAAGATGAAGTTTCATATATTAAATCCGTAATAAAAAAAGAAGAAGAAAGTGAAATTGAAACTATTGGATGGAGATTATTTTAATATTAGTTTTTTAAAATTTTTTTAAAGATAATTAAAATATAACTTTAATTATAAAATGAGTAGTGCTTCCTTCTTCCGTCCCGGTGATAAAATAACACTCCCACAAACTGATGTTGAAATCTCTGCCGAAAATGGATTAGAGTTTGGTGAGAATCAGACAATCGGTATTTATGTTCCACCATCCGTCCGTTTTTTTAGTGGAAAAGATACAGTATTATCATTTGATGTTAAATTACAAACAGATGATACTGCAAGACCACCTACAATGCTTCAATTAGATTCTACCATAGGAGCCAATAGTTTATTTTCTAGATGTAGGGCGTTTGTTGGAAATCGGCAAAAATTAATCGAAGAACTGGATGAATATGCAACTGCAGTTCATGTGGCTTATTCATATGAATCAAATGAAACAATTCGTAATAAACGCGCCTTAACCGAAGGTTGTGGTGCTTGGGTTCCTGAATGTCGGGGGACTTGTGGAACTCATAAATCCGCTCAGACTAATGTAATGAGTAATCCTTATTTTAAAAAAAGGTTTATGGGAGAAAATCGCCGTGTTGGTTCGTCCGGTTCCGGTGATTCAGATGCCAATATTAATGTAAATAGATTTCAATCGGCACATGTTGAAGTCCCAATTCATTTAGGATGTTTTGCTCGTAATTCAAAAGCATTCCCTAATATTCTAACTGATGGTATATATCTAGAACTAGAAACTGCCCCCGGTAGATCGGTTTTCCGTGGTCTTGATAATGTAACATTAAAGAGAGAGTTTGCCAATCTTCCTAGGTTTAATGGTGCTGAAACTCAAGGTTCCACCCTCGGCGCCACGGGTACTTTAACAAAACTATATATTGATCCCACAACTAATATGCAGATTGATGCTCAACATTGCCCGTTTTCAGTTGGCGAAGAAATCGGTATATATGATAGTGCCACCGGTGATAAAGTAGTATGGGATGTTACGGGAACCAATCTACCCCCAAAAATTAAATCAATTACAACTGAAGTATCGGGTGGGAAAGATTACATTGTATTAAATATAGATGATACGGGTGGTAGAACAACCAAAGCAGCACATGGAACAGATGTAACTAGTGATACATCCTTTTGGTTATATTCCAATTCACTAAAAACAGCCGTAGCTGCTGAACGGGTGGGAACTTGGACACCTACATATACAATTAGTAATGTTAATCTTAAAGTTCGTAAGATTGATGTTGGTGCCGATTATGAATCGGGTATGATGGCAAAAATGAAAAGTGGTGGAGTTATTGAATTTGATATTCCATCGGTTCAATGTCATAAAAATTCTATTCTTAAATCTGACCGCCAAGCAACTATTAATATTAGTATTGAACATGCTAAAGCAAAAAGTATTATATGTGTTCCAACAAATGCTGCAATTGTATCTGCTGAAGATAATGTATCTGCAGATGGAACTTATGTATGGTTAAAAGATAGTGCTACATTTATGGGAGAATTTGCCTCTGACCAAAGTTCCATAGCAGGATGCGGAAATTTCTTAAAAGATTACTCGTATCAGTTGAATGGATTAATGGTTCCGAGCAGAGCAGTTGATACTAGTAAAACAGCAGATCCAGGAACCCAAGGTATTTCGGGAACTGCCCTACTTGAATTAGAAAAGGCATTAACCGGTGCAGGAATCCGTGCTATGAGTTTTAAGGATTACAAACGGAATTTCGTAATTGGTCGCGCACTTGCTATGGATTCAAATACTATTTATAATGGTATTGGTGTTGATACTCGCCTACTCCTACAATATGAAGGTGGATCAGATGCCGAGCGTGTAGATACACTATGGAAGAATTTTGTTTATCATATTAAAACAATATCTATTAAAGGTGAAGGAATTAGTATCCAACATTAATCAAAATAAAGAGTTACATTTTTTCTTGTAATAGTTAAGGATATGGGTGATTTTATAATTTTCAAAACCCTACGATTATCTAATTCTTTTATAGTTTGTTTAGACATTGTAGGATTTAATTTTAAATTTAAATTATTATCTTTATTAAGTAAATTACATGCTTTTCTTACCGATGGAATATCCCCATAAGGTAATATAAATTTAGCATCATTAATTATTTCATCATTATTATTATACATTGATACAGATAAATTATAATTATTATAACAATAGTTTTTAATTTTTTTACAAATATTTATAACTTCATTTTTTTCCTTAATACTCAAAACTTTTTTAGGATTGCAATTATTCAAATATTGTTTTAATTCAACTAATGTATAAATCATATATACATTTAATTCGGGTTCAATTTTATCAATTGTCAATAAATAATTTTGTAATCTAATAATTAATTCTTTTTTTTTACATTTATTTATATCTCCTAAATCAAACTTGAATATTTGAATTATATTTATTAGATCTCTTTTTGAATGGGATTTATGAATCATTATATTATATAATATATATTTTTTTTTTAATAATTAAACACATCAGATAAAAAATTATTTATTATTATATTATTATTATTATTATTTATTTATTTATTTTGAAAACATATTTTTATAAATTTGTTTTCTATTTTTATCGTAATATAAAACCATATGACTTTTTTTTGTTTCCTTAAACTCAAATGATTTACATTCTCTCCATTTTTGATTTATACTACGGATTTGAGATGGTTTTGCTTTTACAATTCCCCTTTGTTGCAATCCTTCTTTTAATTTTTCAAATGTATATTGGTCTTCATCATCATCATCACTATCATCATCATCATCATCATCACTATCATCATCATCATCATCATCATCTTCATCTTTTTGTTTTTCTTGTTCTTCATATTCTTTCTTTAATTCTTCTTGTCTTTTTTCCTCTTCTTCTTTGTTAGTTTTGATTCGGTTTTCAATTGCTTGAATTCTTATGGAACTTTCCGAATTTTCAATACAATATTGGTAGTATGCTTCGTATGTTTTAATTTTCTTTGTAAGATAAGACAACTTAACTATTTCTTTATAATGCTCGTCGGAATGAAATGGTTGCATAGCACTACAAGTAAATATCATTTCAATTTCAAATTGTAAATGATCTTCATATTTTTTTTCCCGTTCTTCTTGTTTTTTTTCTTCATCTTTCAATTCTTGTTCTACTTCATTTAATTTATTAGAGAGTTCTTGGTGTAAAGCACGGAGTTCTTGCAAAGTGGAAGACATTGATAAAGAGTAAGGTTAAAGAAAGAAGTTAAGAGTATTAGTGTGTTGTATTTTATTTTTTACTTAAAGAATCTGAATAATAAAAGTCAAATTTTTTTTTGGGGGTGTATTATTATAATATTATTATAATATTATATTATATTATGCACATCAGATAAAAAATTATTTATTATTATTATATTATTATTATTATATTTATTTATTCATCACATTCGGATTTCAATTGATTTAATTCTGATACTAAATCAATATGTTCTTGTTTTGCTTCATTTAATTTATTATGGAGTTCTTGGCGTTCATCACGGAGTTCTTCTTCCTCTTCGTATTTCTCAACTTGTAATTGCAAGTCATCTCGTTCTTCTACGAGTAGATCATAGTCATTGTTTAGTTCTTCAAGTCTTTGATGTACAATTTCTATGAAATCTTCAATATTAAAATCTTCTTCATTATCCAAAATATCATCTTCCCAAGTATAAGCATTTATCATATCAAACAAATCACCATTATTGTAATCTAGTTCTTTTATTTCCGTATCAACCAACATATCTTCTTTGAGTTCTTTAATCTCTTCTTTGAGTCCCTTATTTTCTAGTTGTGATTCTTCATATAGTTTCTTGTAGTCAATAGTGGAAGACATATTATAAAGAGTAAAGTTAAAGAAAGAAGTTAAGAGTATTAGTGTGTTGTATTTTATTTTTTACTTAAAGAATCTGAATAATAAAAATCAAATTTTTTTTTTGGGGGTGTATTATTATATTATTATTATAATATTATATTATATTATGCATATTATACCCCTAAATCTTATACTATGACCCTTTTTAATACTTAAAGGGGTTTAAATACTAATAAATTTTAAAATTTATGACTATTAATTATTCTTTAAGTGCTTTTATAGTAATTATTTAAGATTAATAGGGGTTTTATAGGTCTTTTTCTTCTTCTTTTTCAATATTATGATGTCAAGGGGGGATATTACATTGAATTTAACCAATGCCATAAAGCATGACAAGAATATTAAATAATCAGATGACCTAATCTTATAACAATCAAATTTCTTTTTAACTAATACATCACAAAAACATTTATATTTATTTATTTGTTTTTTAATTGAAACATTTTGCACAAATGCTTTTGTAATTAAATCTTTTCCGAATTCATTATATATATTATTCCAATCATCAGTATCTACATTGAATTTAATTATAGTATCATTGTAAATTAAATTTAACTTATACATTATTTTATATTATTATTATATATTATATTTTAAGTATTTATTTTAGAACTTGCACACCATTGGCATTAAATACAAGGGACTGCTCCGAATTGACAAAGATGAAAGCAGACTGAACATTTCCATCGGAACCATCAAGATTCATATTAAGTCCCCAGTTCTCCGATAAGAAAGAAGAACCCATACCACCAAGAGAATCATATGATACACCTAGACCCCAACATAATCCACCATCTGCTAGTAGATAAGGTGATCCATCAATTAAACTTGTAGCACTTGGGACTAACTGCCAATTACGATTTGAGTTTGCAGCAGTAATAGAACTCATAGTATTTTTATTAAAAGGTACAACAGCAGAAACATAATCACGGATAGTTGCCGGGTCACATACACTAGTTAATGGAACATCACGGACATTAAGAGTTTCGGGATATAGTTTAGGAAATTGAGTTCCACCTTTAAGGAATTGATATTCGGTTACATTACTAATATCACCGCCAGTTCCAGTATCACGGGTAGGCATAAGAGTTGCTAGACCATTCGTATTAATATTATTTAATTGGGAACTATCAATGAAATTTACGAAAGCACTTCGGACTTTACTTAATCCAAGATTGAAATTAATCTGCGCATTGGTAGATGAGATAGTATCATAGTATGAAGAAACAGATTGATAAGTTAATTGACCACTTGCTCTCTTCATTAATTGAGCAAGAACATCCGGAGAAGGAGTCATAACTTCACATACTAGATGGGGGTTAGTAATCTCATAGAAACAACCAGCTTCATCTGCCGTGCCATCACTTGCAAAGAATACTTGTGAATCATTTTCCAAAAAACATGAAATTTGTAATCCACCAATTCCAAAGGTAGAGCTTAAGGGAACATTTCCTCCGGATAAGAACCCTGTTGGGAGTGCTAGGGCAAAATGAGTATCAGCATTAAACTGCGTAAGACTTGCTTTAGTTTGCTCAACCGCAGGAGAAGTTCCGGCAGTATTATTCATATGAGATTGAAAATCTCCGAGAGAATTTGAAAGTGGTAATATACTACTCATCATACGATTAAAATTACGAGTCTGCTCTATGGTGGTCTGATGACGGAGACTAGATGTAGTAACCATATTAATAACGGAATAAACACCAAGACGCGCATCCATCATCATTTTACTACCGGCTAAACTTGCTAGAGTATCATCCTTGTAACAACGGATGGAACCACATAGGCGAATAGATTTAGGATCAACAAAGGCATCCATTTCCGGAATCTGAAAAATCATTTCAGAAATTCCTTTATGGTTGGATACTTTATTATCCGAAGGTTTATTGGAACAGGCAATCTGAACATAGCGCATAGACATTTTTATAACTTAAATATATATTTAAATTTAATTAAAAAAATAATTTTAAAAAATAATTAATATGTAGATTTCTTTGGAACAGATTTCATTTTTGAATCATTCTTCATTGCAATTTTATGTGCTTGTGAAAATGATTTACCATCTTTCATTTCTTTATTCATAATTTTAATATGTTCGGGTGTATGATGTTTTGAATGTTCTTTCATTAAATGTTTATTCCATAAATCTTTATCAGTTGTTTTTTGAGTTTTGCCACCCATGACAAAACTATATATCCGTCCAAATCCCCATTGTTCTTTTGACATCTTTTTTCCCGGGCCACCTTTGACCCCTTGAACATTACGAACCGAACCGATATTATTTTTATGCGCACCCACTCCGCGATTATATACATCTTGTAATATCTTTTTTTGTATATTAGTTTTTTTGGATATATCCGATATGGAATGATTTGCATCTTTTTCATATTTATATTTTTTATTATATTTCTCTCGGAAAGTTGCCATTATATAATTATATATATTTTATTTTTTGATTTATTTTTTTTGTTGTTCTGCCATAATTTGTTGAAGTATATTAAATCTATTTGTATTTTTATTTCTTGATACTCTAAATATAATTGAACTATTATCATTTATAACAGCACTAGATCCATCGGGGTCATGAATTGATATACTTACATCGGTGATTGAGATTGGATGTGTAATCATAAATTGTAATCCTGCAGCATCGGTGAAAAAATAATCTTTATTACCATTTAATTTATCACATATAGCAACTATAGGCATTCTATTTCCACCTTTTAATCCACCAATATATCTACTTGAATCTATAATATTACTACGGATTGTATAATATGGTCTTGTCATTAATTTGGGTAAATTTTTTGCTCGTAATTCTATGGATTGTGTTTGTTCCACAATTGCAGGAGTATATGTTAATGCTAATACTTTGGGTCCAAAGAAATCACATTCAAACTCGGGTATAACCCAACCCGTAGAAGTAGATGTGCCATTTGGAACCCATTGTTGCATAGTTGGAGTATCTAATTGACAACTATATTTATTATTACCCCATATATTCATTGGATATTGTTTTAATTCAGTTGTAACAACTTGGCAATTAGTAGTTGCTAATTCTAAATTAAACATATTTTTTGTTCCAACTCTTGCTTGTCTTCCATTATCCAATGTTATACTGCTTGGATTATATTGTTCATAACTAAAACCAAGAATACCCCAAAATGATTTTTCAAAATGTTCTTCGGGACAAGTTCCACCTATATCCCAATATACGCCACTATGAGAATCAAATATTGCTCCCAATTCTACATTAGGATTTGCCGGGTATATAGTTTCGGGGGCCCTATTTTTAGTTATTTTAATTGAGCCAGTGTCTGGAGCGCGTATAGGGGCATTAAAGGTAGGTGATATATTTGTAGCCATCATAAATCCTTGTAGTTTATAATTATATGGTTTTAAATCGGGTGAATAATCTACATAATTAAATCTTTTATTTATTTTATAACATTCTTGACCCGCCGTATCGGAAGTGGGGACAACTTGTATTGGATTTGTATCAGTAACATCATCATCGGAAAATATTATAGAACCGGCATTAACTTCTTGTCCGGTATTTTCTGCAGTGTGTAAATTTTTAAAACCAAAATGACCCGATATATTATCAAAAAATATAGTTGGATTATTTGCTCCAATATAAAACATATTCAAATATTCTATTAAATTAAATGTATCTAATGGATTTTTATAATCTCGTATTGAATCAGCATTTCCAAAATCTACCCCCGATATAAATTTACCATATGTAGATACTGAATTTCTTACTGACATAGATTCACCTAAATTCCAATAACCAGTTGAAGCATCAAATACATATGGCATTTGGGTACTAATCACAGAATTAGGTAGTGTTGCTCCCAATCCATTTAATCCCGCCATAATTACATTACCATATGATGTACTATGATAATCCCATCCAATTCTTACACTATTTGCCATTATTTGATGATCCCCACCAGGATTAATAACTGAATTCTTAACAAATAATTCGGGACGCCATCCAGTAAGTGTAGATCCAATTAATCCAGGATATAAACATATTTTATTTCCATCACTTCTTGATGCAAAACCATATGTTAATTTAGTATTTTTTGTAAAATTAGATGAATGTTCAACTGCTATATCATAATCTTCATCACTTTTATTATATCTAAAAAATACGGGCATAGTGCTTGTATGCCATACCGGGTCTAACCATGCTTTATCCGTATTGCCATAAAATCCATCACTTCCCAAAAAGTTATATGGGACACCTAAATCATTTACATTATCGGGATATGAATTCATATGAATAAATCTTTGGTTTTTATAATTCTCATCAATTACATCGAATGGTTTTGCTAATTCCGACATATATGGTTCTTGTGCCTTAAATAAATCTCGTAATAATTTTAAATTGGGAATGGTAAAATCCATATTAGTTATAAGTGGAGTAGAATTTGTTATTGCTTCATATACTAAATCATTTTGTATTAAATTAAATTCTCCATTATCAAATAATCTACCACTCCAATCATTTAATAATCTACCTTTAATAAATAATTCGGGTCTTTTAACCATAATATATTGATGGGAATTCCACCATGTTAATGCTTGTGCATATGTTAAATCTGAAAGTGTCCCACCAGCTTTGAATCTTTCAATTGCTCTCCAATTTAAATGGTCATTATGAAATGCTCCGCCCGATTCAATCGGCATATATGTTTCAGTTTGGGTAGTACTTACAACATTTTCTCCTGCTAATTTAAATCTTTCGGGTTGTTCTACAACATATGTTTCTCCATCATTTGCTCCTTGGTATTCAAATCTTTTAGTTGCTTGAATTTGTTCAGTTAAACTTTGTTCAATTGATTCGGGTGAATTATATCCAACGGGTAATGTTAATTCTTTTAATTCATTATAAATAAAATATGGAGCCAATGTCGGACTAAATCCATAATTACTATTTACATAATCCAAATTAGTCCTAGCATTTGTATCAGTGGGAATTTTAAAAGTTTTATCTCGGATAAATAATGTAAATCTTTTATTATCGGTTCTTGGTTTAAAATAATTTTGAACACCACCATCATGATAAAAAGTTGGATCATTTTTTTGTTGATAATACATATAATCTACTTCAGCAACTTTATATTCTTCAGATACAGCAATTACAGGTAATCCAGTTGGACTAAAATTAAGTGTAATTTTGGTGGGGTTTAATTCGGGTTTCCCCGTATATACACTATCTACACTATTAAATATTGTAAATTGTCCCGGACCTTCAGCATTACCCGAAGTCGCAGATGTAGGGTCTTGTATTACTTCATCAAATTGACCCCTAGGAAAATATTCGGAATAAGCATTATCAGGCGGGTCATCCAAAGGAGCAAGTATAGGTCCCGTCGGTGCATCATTTAATCTCAATGCAAATCTTCTTGGAAGATACATCATATTTTCTCCATTATTATTTTTATAATATTGTTGGACAAAATGAGTTTTATTATCAACTAATTTTTTTTTAATTGTTGAATTACTAGCATTAATAATTGTTTTATGTCCGAGTATTGTTGATGTAGGATCATATGTAATATCTAAATTAGTTACTTCAAAAGATTGTTCAAGTTGATTTCCAATTGAATCCAATATTGGTGTTCCTTTGAATTGTATATTTTGCCCACCACATCCCAAGGCACTTACAAAAGCATTCTCAACATTTACTTGGTCTCCGGGTTGTAAATCTAATGCTTCACCCAATCTACATGTAAAAACTCCGGGTTCAGATTCATTATTAGATTGTTTTTCTATAGATTGTCCCCGATTACATTCTATTAATGTTATATCACTATATTCTGACATTTTATTATATAATGAGATATAAAAAAAAATAATAAAATAAACTTAAATAATTTATCCATTTATTTGTTTGAAATGAAGACATATAATTGTTTTGCCAACTAAATCAACTGCTAGTCTTTCATCATCATTTGCAATACTCAATTGAAGTTCATTCAAATATAAATCATTTGAATTATTTAATTTAACATAAGTTCTTTCGGATGGTTCAAAGAATAATCCAGTTCCGTGATCTCGTCCGGAATCATCAAACCTAGGAATATGATATAGTATTTTAGATGGTCGCCCAACTCCAGCATTTAATGATTGTTGTGTAAAATTATCTAATCTTACAAATAAACTTTTAGTTTGGTGTGCCGATGGAAGTTCAGAAGATAAGAAATTATATAATAATGG
>Ga0187217_1000601_pt1 | contig 15027 bp, 9 predicted proteins | sample 15SPOviralmetaG_FD_130165 | JGI IMG/M metagenome (GOLD analysis project Ga0187217, IMG submission 130165) | Marine viral communities from the oligotrophic San Pedro Time Series (SPOT) site, San Pedro Channel, CA, USA - 15 SPOT_SRF_2010-09-15... | ecosystem: Environmental > Aquatic > Marine >... | reverse complement strand
CTCATTTGTTCTGCTTGCGATAATTCTTTCACCACCCACAAAGTCATTGTTCTCAAATGCTTCAATAGCAGTCTGTTGTTGCGAGATAGCATAGTTGTTTGCTGTGGTATTTGCCGACCATGTAATATCTGTGTCAACATACTTAGCAAAGGATAGTTTAGGTACGAGTACATCGTATTTGTAATTTTTCAGACTGTAGACCTGTGCGAAAGCATTACTGACCTGACCACGATAGAAACCATCGTTAATAGTTGTATTAGATGTAAAGTTACCAGATGAATTGTTGGCAACAATCTCATTACCAGATGGATTATAGTATTGAATAAATCCAGTAGCAGTGTTTGGTGTAAAGGTATTGACTACACCAGTAAATGTACCAGCACCATTAGCAAAGGTAATAGTAGAACCATCTGCGATAGAGCCCTTCATGTCAACCTTGATAGTTGGTGTAGCCGTAGTCGTTACCAACTTCCGAACCTTACCAGTGTTAGAACCGATGGTAACTGTATCGTTGACCGCAATCGTAGCAGTATTGGAAGTCATAAGAACGACTGCCTCACCTCTGATCTTCTCACCGATATTGAAGCGAGTGCCAGAGAACTGTGTAGCATTTAGATATTCGTCATTGTCGTTGGTGTATACGATGCTACCAGTGACACCATTGTTGAAGTTTGCACGCCAGATAGTAAACTGAATATCTTGGTTCTGTCTTGGTGTATATGTTCTATCGTTAGCAGATGTGAACAACATACCGACTGCTGGTTGCTGGTCGATAAGGGCATTGACTGTTACATCAGTGCCACCGAGTTCAGCAATCCACAAACGATAGTCTGGGTTTGAACCATCTGGTTTTACGACAAATGCATATTCTGTATCACCCCGCAGGTATACAGGTTGATCGAAGTAGAATGGTGTAGGTGCATTCGCAGTATCAGAGATATTCACATCTTCTGGTGTAACTCGCTTGTAACCAAATGGTACACGAATAGCAGTGATTTGACCGTTGATAACTTCACGGAGTTCGATAGCAATACCAGACGTTGAACTTTTCTCTTGGAAGTATAGGTCGATACAAGAGATGAAGAAACCATCAGCACCTTGACCGAATGGGCTGTCAGCAAAGTCTAGATTTTCAAACTCATAGTCACCAACACGGAATGTCTGTGCGACTGGATCTTTATGTGCCTGAAGACCGCTGAATGTTGAAGTGGTTGTCCGACGCTCGCTGACAGTATCGTGTGATACCCTTGCTTCACGAGTATTGAATGTGATACCACGCTGTGAACTTGCTAGACCAACAGAGGTGTAATTTGTAACAGCAGAGGTTGTCTCAGTGCCAGTCTGTGTTGCTGTATTAGCAATGTCAACTAGTTTGAATGGACGCTCACCTTGACGGAACTTCAATGATGCATTGTTAGGAATGACAAAGACACCGAATACGTCACCATTTGCATTTGTCTCTAGTGAAGTACCAAGACCTGCCGTGTTAGCAAATTCTTTGGTAGTAGGTGCGACGAAATCGTTGACTAAAATATCGTCAAAGTATGGGAATACACGAGTGTTTGGTTTCATGCCTGTAGCACGGAACTGAACTAGACGTGACCGCATGAATGGCACAATGTCAGTGCGAGTTAGGAATGGACCAGACTTTTGAGTGCGATTGAATACATCGACATTCAATCGAGTACCAGTGCGGACTTGCTCTTGTGTGGTAGTGATTGTGACATCATCGATAGCGCCATGTGTTTGAGAACCATCTGGATTAGTTTGATTTTGTCCTCCTTTTATAAATCCAAATACTGATCTTTCTTCAGTTTTTGTTGGTGCACCATCATTACTCCACTCATTCCAGTTAGTACCCCATGCATCTTTTAGATTTTGCCAATTTGATGCTAAATCTAAATCCCATTGTACGTCTGGTTGAGTTGTTGTGTCAACCCAATGGTCTGCTTCTGGGAACAGATCTAGATTACCAACCCAGTTGAATGTTAGTTCGCCAACAGGATTGATAGTCTTGGAAGCCCATGGTTGGTCGATGTGGATTTGATGAGTGTAAGGTAGAGTTATCAAATCACCAGGTGTAGCATTCTGAACTGTTGATGTGGTTGCTGTATCAGTAGAGCCATCTTTCTTCAGAGTAGCAGATGTGGTAAATGAACCACTTGCATTATGTAGATACAATCTGACAACACTACTGTTAGCAACAACAGTCCGAACTGTACCTTGTGCTGTTGCTGAACCAAGTGAAGAACCAAGATAGACAACATCACCATTCTGGTAAGAGTTAGTGTTTGCTGTGACATCAAGTCTGACCTGCTTACCTTCTTTAGTGACATTGCTTGAAAGTGCACTATTGAAAGAGATATCAATATTCTGTGAATCAAACTTGGGTCTTAGTTCACCCTTGACTTTATCAATAGATGAGAAGTATGATGGGTCTGTCAAGTCAGCATTATTATGACCGAAGAAAGCATCCACAAAGATACCGTTCTTGAATCGGTCAAGCCCGTTTTCATCAGGGATTGCTAAGTCTCTTGCTGCCTTCTCAAGAACATTCAAAGCAGTATAGTATTCAAGACGGTCAATCCGAGTTGAGATATCTGAGATATCTTCCATAGTATAACGACGATGGAAGAATGGTTTGACTTTGACTGCTAGATCAACTCGTGTTCCTTCTGTCTGTGGGTCAATAAAGTTGTAAGCATTCTCCAAAGATAGTGATGGGAATGGAGGAATGTTTAGCAATGACAGAGACATTGACTCTGCTGGTTCAACTGGTGGGAATGGTTTATCGGAAGCAATACCCTTGATTACTTTCTTCTTACCATCTTTACCCATGACCACACGGTCAACACGAGGCAGATAGTGAATGACATCTGAACTGAATGTCTTATTGGGGACAGGTACATATGAGCCGTCTGAGTCCACATCAACCGTAGTTGACAGTGCTGGGTTGATTGCTGAACCAACGACTGTAGTGACGTTTGTATTACCAGCAGATGTTACCCGTGGGCGGAAATCAAGCGAGTCACGAAGGTCATATACATTTCGTGAGGTCTTTGAGGGGAACCGTGGAATCTGTGGTGTAGCAATCGCTGTGTTATTTGCTGTTGACTCATTAGGGTCGATAGAGTATGAATCAACAGAGAAGAACCCGATACCACCAGAACGGTCATGCTCAAAATAGTCAATCTCTACAACCAAAAGATCAGCAGTTGAGAGTGTAAGGCTGCTGCCTTCTTTTAATGATAGCAGTGAATGATGGTACATACTGTCATCAGCATTTCGAATGATTCTAAACTCAGATGTCACATCACGATTGTTTGTTGAGTATGTATCACCAATATAGACCTTACGGAGATTGAATACATCAGCAACACCAAGACCATATGGTCCAGCAACACCAGCACTATGAGATGATAGATCCAACCGTACAAAGCGACTCTTACGAACTGCTTTGGCGGCACCAACTGCTGTTTCTCTTTTATTATTGAAGAAAACAGTAATGTTGGTTGAATTGGCAAATGTCTCTTTCAGATCGATTGAAGCAACTGTTCCAGAAGCAAGTGTTACTGTTCTTTCTGTACCAGTTGTACCGTTCTCTGTCAAGTCAAAAACATAACCTGTTGGGAAAATCTTATGGACTTCAGCAGTGCCTGCACCACCATCAGCAGCAAGACAATGAAATGTTGAATCGGCTACAGTGGCAATAGCAGGATTGGTTGTCATAGAAGTATCACTAGCAATATTAACGATACGAGTCACAATAGAACCTTGACCACCCGTATTGGACACTGAGATGTAATCACCAACCTTGAAGTTTGTCAAGAATGTAGTATTATTACCAACCAACGTATTTGCTTGTTGAGTGTTAGCAACAGCACCGAATACCTGTTTGACAAGACCAGGGACACTAGCAGTCTGTGCAGTAGCACCAGCAACGGCAATGAATTCCCGCTTTTGCGTGTCGTTTAATGCACCAACACCATATGGAAACTCTTCTGTACCACCAGCATGAACACCAGAGATAGCAAGCGAACCAACACCAGCAGTGTTGAACGAGATTGTTGCCTTATCACGGAACTGATAAAATGCGTTGACTGTACCAGTGTTTGTCGTAAGCTGCTTAGTTGCCTGAACACCAAGTGAGTAAACATTTCTGTTGAACTCTGGGTCTTTGATAACTGCTTTGGTGACAGTAGTAGCAGTTGATCCACCACCTGTTGTACCGATAACGACTGTCTCTAATACAGCATCAGCAAAACTATCTGGACCTGAAGCATTATTTACATAGAATGAACGGACATCACCAAATGACTTACCAGAAGCAGTCATGTTGATATCAAAGAGATATAAACGGAACTTACCGTCTTTCTGACCCATGATACCAGACTCATATTGCACACCACGAACCTTAGCTGTGCCAATCTCAGCACCAGGAGCAGCACCTGCACCAAGAGCAACACTACCGCTTGTCACGGCAGTAGCAACGGTGTCTCGTAATGAGATGGTTTGAACTGTGGTTGGATCCCATGGACCAACGACTTCGTTTACAATAGCATAATTACCGAAGTTTGTGGTGACGTTTACACCGACTTCGTGCTTGGTATCAGTTGCTTTGTCTGTCTCAATAAATTCTGTTGTGAGGGTTTCGTTACGATAACCCATGATGTAAGCAACACCAGGCTCAATACCGATAGCGAGTTTATTTTTGTCACCGCCTTCACCAGAAGTATAACGACCGAAGTTGCTACCTGTATTCAAATGCTCTTTTACATGAGTATTGATTTGTTTTAATTGATAGTTACCTGACTCTTCGTAGGTTCTCTTAGCAAGTTCTCTACCAATGCTGTTGAATACTGTATCATCTCTTACGATACGAACCTTACCACTTTCAACCTCAAAGATTGGGAAGAATGATTCGGTATTAGCAGATGACAAGTTTGAAGAATCGAATAATGCTTTCTTAGTAAGCGTTGGTGTTAGAACCAAACGATCAGCACCAGGAGCAGAAGCGTTGTATGAACCAGCAGCATTGTCAAGAAGTGTTGTATCTGATGAACTGGTTGCGATACTTTCTAATACTTTGAAACCAACCTTATATGAAGGTTTAGTTGAATACTTTTCTAAGACAAGCGTTTGAGAAGCAACGTTGATGAAGTGACCCTTGGAGAAGATTGTGCCACCACCAACATTGAAGACTGACCCGAAGCCAAACGCACCAGCAGCAATAGTGTTGGCACGTTGACCAGTACCACCATCAGCAGGAAGGAATACGAGTTCTTCATTTAGACCAAATGATTTATTAGTCTTTGATGTACCACTGTCAATATACTTGACTAGAAATGTGTTGTAGTTTGGAGCAGTTGATTCAGCACCAGAAGCAGTAGAGATAATCTTAGCACGGACGCCCGTGGTCGCACCCTGGATAGTTGCACCATCGAAGTCTGTGACGGTAATTGTATTACCACCAGCATCGTTATCTCTCAGTTTGATGAATGCGACATTAGCATCATACTGAAAAGCACAACCGTCGATGATTGTACCCTCTTCATAGATGTTATTCCCAAAACGCTCGACTTGGTTTTGAAGAATAGTTTGGAGTTGATTTAATTCCCGTGTTTGAACAGCAAGTGAAGGCTTGAAAAGAACTTTGTGGTAATTCTTTAACTTTGCACTCGTTTCGAAATCATCAAAGTAGGGAGATAAATTGAAATTAGTCTCTAATGCCATTCTTTTAAACCTTAAAATCTAACGATAAGTTTGATGTCTTCTGTCTGATCTGCTGCACGACTTACGGGCGTTCTATTCTCGACGTAGAGAACGTCACCAACGAAGTCTCGTAGATCTCTATTATTTATAGACGATACCACAGCGGTTTGTGTAGAGGTATTCCCTGTAATCGTTTCACTCGTGGTAAATGTACCATCTAATCCCGTGACACTGATAACACCTGCTGTGCCAGTAGCATTCGTATTTGCAAATGAAACGAAACGAGCAGCAGCACCACTCGAAGAGCCAGCAATCATTTCATCAGCAGAGAATATTCCACTCTTACCTGTTACAGTAAGTTTAGTTGTCATATCATAAACTGTTGAGTTTGCCTGTGCGCCTGAAAAGAGGACGGGATCACTAACCAACCCGACAATTCGAAAGTCATTGTTGGTAATAAGGGTTCCCGACTCTGTGCCAGTCATACGGACGTTTAGCAGAACATCAGTTGCACCGAGTTCACTTACTGGGTTAGAACCATGACCACCATACGGTGCGACACTACCACCAGCAGTTCCGCTAGTACCATGTGAACTATTAGAAGAAATTGTTACAGCATATTTACTATAGTTAGAACCAGTGCTAATCATAACAATTTCATTAAGAGAATTGCCTGTTGTAGCGGAGGCAAGGGCAGGAAGTGCTACGTTAGCATATGCCAGCGCACCCGAACCATCACCCGTGATTGTTACTTTAGGACCAACGATGTATGATGAGCCTGTTGTTGGGATGGGTGAGAAGGCAGCATTTACAGTTGCCTTATTGATATTGCCCTGATAGTCAACGATTTCTCTCAACTGACCAGAACCTGTACCACTGCTGATATAGATTGTAGAACCAACATACGAATCGTCAGTTGTACTTGCACTGGTAAGTTTTACGATGGTTGAACTGTCAACATTTGAGAAGTTACCAGCAGCATAGAGATAACCAGAACCAGCGGCTGTCACATCGACGTAATCAATAGCACCATTTGATGCTGCTGCCTGGACATCAAACTGTAGACTACCATCATCTGAGGTGAGTTCTTTGACAGGAATGAAATTCGTCGTTGTGAACTTCAATACATCAGCGGGAGAGATATTATACATGAACTTCCAGCGATACCCATCAGAAGTCGTTACGATTGAAGTGCCAGTAGACGTAGGTTTGATGGTTGACAATGCCCCATTATTATTGTCAATACATTTATAAACATTAAAATCGGTAGTGATTACAAAAAATGCACTCGTATAGAGAGATGAATTTGAATCTGAATATGGAGTATATACCTGCCCAGAAGTCCAGTTGTTTCTTGCGACGACAAATGTGGCATCACTTGAGGTGACACGCTTTGCTGCGATCATATTTCGCCAAATATTATAGTCAGATCCTAAAATAGTATCTGATGGAATAGGTGGAGAAGCATCGTCTGTCCAACCGTGTGCTTTTGCTAAAAACATATAGTATCGAGTATTGATGTTTGCTGCTTCAGTGAACGACTCAAAGAATTGAGTGGCATTATTCAATCTGAACTTATGTGTAATGATTCCTGGCATTTGACATCTCTTTTAATGGGTGTTAGTATTATTTATAATGAATATTTGATTCTTATCTGATATACCAGAGTTCATGGTCTTCATCAATATCTTTCATTTTAATCCATCTTGAATTGGTAGGAGATCCACTCAAAATTTGTACCTGACCAAGAAGACCTACAATTTGCCATTCTGGTCTTTCTTCCCTTGATTGATATTCTAATGTTTCGTCATAATCTGGATTGATAATTTTTTGATGATTTTCTACCGTTTGATACTCCTGACCCTCTGGAATATCATCAACTGATGTAACTTTGTGTTCAGTGGGTCTATTTTGACCCTGCTCGTTTACAGCCCATGTGGTCCATGTATAATGCATATTTTCTGTACGAACATGATCGCCCCATAAGGTCTTCAGATATTTATTATGCCACTCACCAAGGTCACTACCACCAACAGCAGAAGATGATCGAGGTGGGCGAATTACACCAATTATATCGTTTGTCGATGATGAGGTATTAGCAGCTCTGATTTTTCCATCTATAAGAATGACTGGCACACCATTAGCAATTGCTAGACCATCATAAGTTTCAAAATATTCTGCATAGTCACTACCAGACTGTGTGACACCATTAATCTGAACAGTACCTTCAAGATTCATAGTACCGGATGTTCCACCTGCAATCTCTGCACCACCATCAAACGTGATTCTAGCCTGTCTTCCTGTACCTCGAATTCTTAGTGCAGGTGAATAATCAATAGCAGAGGAACCACCAAGTTGGTCAGTATTATCTCTGATGCCACTAATGATTAGAGCTGCTTCTCTAGTATTATTATCTCCAACACTACTTGAAGAAGTCGTATTATGTGCTTCAATTTGTATTCTCGAATGCGCTCTAATTTTGTTAGTTGATGTGGTATTTCTATCTTCACCAGCAGTTGTTTTAAATCCAATACCAATATCCATATTTCCAGAAGAGGTTGATGTTTGAATATCAAAGTCACCATTAGAGGTAGCAACTAATTCTTGACCACCATCAAATAAAACCCTTGCTTGTTTTTCAGTACCTTTAATTCTTAGAGCAGGAGCAAAGTTTTTTGTTGAATCACCCGCAGCGTTTGTATTATCATGACGAATAGCAGCAATCGTCATAGCAGATGTGGTAGATAGTAGGTTTGAGATATCGAAAGTTGAAATACCAGTTGTATCACTACCACTTACAGTTGCTGTAGGAGTAGTCAGAGGTGATGCGAGAGAGATAACGACATTCGTAGTATTAGAAGATACTGCAATTTGATTAACTGTACCTGTCGTATTTGCAGAATTACCAGCAGCAGCAGCAGTAGCGGCAATATAAGCATTGGTGTTTGCTAGTTGACTCTTAATAAAAGCATTTGTGTTTGCTAAATGAGAAAGAGTATTAGCAGTATGTAATGACTCTCTTGTTTCGACAGCACTAATAAAAGTATTGGTGTTTGCTAGTTGACTTTTAATAAAAGCATTCGTATTAGCAAGTGCTTGCCTATCTGCTAACGCTGTAGCTGCAATATATGTATTGGTATTTGCTAGTGTACTTTGAAATGTGGCGTTAGTAACCACATCATTCAAAGAAGATCCATCACCGAGAGCTGTATATATTTCATTAAAATTATCATTAATCTTATCACCACCTGAACGAACGGAATCACCCGTTCCGTCGTTAGCAACTGTACCAAGATTGATTGTTTGTTTTGCCATTGTATGCCTCTAAGTTTTATCTATTTATTATACTTGATCAAATCTAAATGCGATTGAATCGAAAGTTTCGATAGTTACATCAAATGTTGGAATTTCAGGTGTTCTACCAGGACGAAATAAACTGAATGTACCATTTGAAAGTGGGGGTCCACTATAGTCTGGGAAGATGGACATGACCAGATTACTACCCAAACTAGCAACAGCATGTTGAGCATTTGCATTGCTACCGTGTGTGTCAAAGATGATAACATCGTCTGTTAGTAGCAACCCTCTGTTAAGTGCCAAAATACCGCCAGCAGTTGAGTTTGCGAATAGTTCGTGGAATCCTGTATTGACTGCTGCTGGGCTTGTAACTAGAGAACTAGCACCTGCAACAGACACAACCTTCATTACCTGCGATCTATAACCAGTCGTATTTGCCAGAATAATTCTGTCGTTTGCTTGTAGAGTATTGAAGTTAGTGCCGCCGAAACCAAGTAAGTTATTTGCGTTTAATGAGTTTTGTTTTACAAAACCAGGGAATACAAACCCATCAGACATGAATGTGGTGTTGTTACCAAATACTAGTCGGTCAGTACCAAAGTCTTTTACTTTAATTCCAGAGTAAGCAGCAATCGTTTCTGGTACATTATGCTTAACACCTTCTGCTATCAGTTTAGAGATTGTATTGGTAGCATTGGCACCAGGGATAAACAAACGACCTGCACCTCTAAGGTCTGGTCCAGTAATAATACTTATAACATTACCAGTTCGCTGGTCTGTCTCTAGGTCAAGATCAATTTCCATTTCAAATGCTGTATCAGTAGTGCTTGACCGAACGCTGAATGGTGAAATGATTGTTGTCTCGCCGAATAACTTTGTACCGCCTGGGTGTAGCAGATTAAGCACCGTTTCTCTGTAACGCTCGACAAACTGTGGTGAGCGGAGAACATAACTGTAATCTTGATAGTAAAGGCTGTCTTGCAATCGTTGGTCGGAACTTAACTGACCACGAGTACCAATGTAACGACCTTCCTTTTCTTGTAGTGCTGCGCCAGAGTCAACTGTAATCGTTGCAGGCGTTGATGTTACATTGGACTTTATTGTTTCGTTATTAGCAAATGTACCAACGATGCTTGACAGGTACAACTCAGTGATAACGACACCAGACTCAGTGACACGATCAATATTCTCTACACGGGCATACGCACCAGTCGTATCACCAGTTATGATTTGACCTTCGAGACTTGCTGCTGCACTACCACTAATATCATTTACACGAAGGTACTTTTCTTTTGTCCAGCGACCATCTGATGTCCGTAGCATGAAGTCACCAGGATATGTGAAATCCACATCCTCATTATACAAAGCACGGAATAGAAACTTGTATGATTTTTCCGTGCCTTTATTTCGATACATCTCCCGAATATGTTTAGCGAGTAACCGCTTGTCGATTAGCGCACTGTCAGGGATATTCTTGTAAATCTCTTCACGGAAGTATTGTAGAAAACTATCGGTCGTTGTATCAATGTCTTGATAGGATAACAGGTTCTTAGTGCCATCAATCGCACCACCATTCTGTTCCATGAACTCATAGTAGGCTTCGATGAACCGCTGTAACTTTGGACCCTCTTCAAGAACGAAGTCAGGTAACTGCTCCGCTACAAGGACTGATGTTTTCTTATCTGTAGCCATTAGTAAGAGATACCGCTAATAGAGGTTGATGTTGTCGTCCCAGTAGTACCGCCAGAATTTCTTGTCGTAAGTGTAGTAACAGATGACACACCATAGTTAGCAATCGCATTATCAGTCAATACTGTGGTCGTTGTACCGTTTGTGGCAACTGCGCCAACAGAAGAAGTTGTCGCATTGGTGTCATTATCAATCGTCGTAACATCAGCACCCGATACCAGTAAGATCTGATTTCTCAAACCAAAAATATTGCTCTCTTTTGGTTTCATATAGATTGAAATGGCACTACCGACCTGCCCTGTAATAAGCGTATTGAAGATGGTAATTAGACCAGTCGCATAATCAACTGTACCGAAGTTTGTATTTCGTGTGACTTTATTACCAGTCACTAGAATATATGTACGAAGTATACCGTTGCCATCATCCTCAAGATATACTGTCTCGCCACCAATTGTAAATCCTGATGATGAAATAGCACCAAGATGACCCGCATGTGGGTGATGAACAGCATTTCCAAACTCGACCTGATATGCGTTGATAGCATTTGTTGTGGGAACAAAACGCTTCTCAATAGTGAATGGAATGTCTGCCGACACGAAACTGTTATCTGCTGCTCGAATGGTTTCAGTCAGATTGGACACATAGAACTTGTTATCAAACGTACCAAGATTTGTACCCTCAAAGAGAATCAAAGAGTTTTGAATCTTGGTGCTCAATTCTGATGCAGACAGAGATGTTGTCCGTGGGTTGTAACGAACTGTAATGCTTGGATTGATATACAGATAGGTAGCATCAACGAACTCTGTCTCAACTGAAACGATACTACGATCCTTCAGAGTTGACTGAAGTGTGCTTTTGCGTGTAGCAGAGATGACTGAACCGCTCGTTGGCTTTACGCTGATATACACTTTACCATATACGGGTGGAGAGTTTTCTTCACCACCCCATACGTTGATTGCTTGAATATCACCGTTCTCAGAAAGAATAATGTTTTTATAGTCGTTTGATGTGACCAGTCTGTCCTGTGCTTGGAACTTAAACGGTGCGTTATATTTGATGGAATCAATAGACTCTTGAAAAGCACCGCCCTGTGCTGCACTTGTAGTTGTAACTGTGAAGTCACCAGAGAAGTTGTTAGCACCATTTACTGATGAACCATTTACAACACGATAGTCAGCAATAATGATGTTGCCGTCTTTTGGTTTCTTACCAAAGACATTATCACCGAAATACACTTCATACTTATTATCTTCATTCTCTTGGACAAAGTAGATCTCGGAAATTGAGTTGGCTGCTGAAATGTCTGTATTTAAATTGTAAGTAGTGATGCTTGTATTCGAAGATGAGTCCTGAATACGAACAACAAGACTGGTTGTATCCACGTTTTCGTTAGGTAGAATATACCGAACTGGTGATGTCGTACTAGCAGTAAATCTCTGCTGTAGTGGTTCACCTTCAATGATATTCAAAGAACCACTGAATGCACCACCAGAACCAGGGGTCAAAGATGTTGCCTCGGTGGTAACAAAGGTATACGATGTGCCATCAATCGTTGTGGTAAATTTTGTATTAGCAGCGACCGTGTAGAATGATGGGCTGCCACCAGGAGTGATAGAGACATTCAATGTAGCAGATGCACCACGAGCAGAACGTGGAATGTAGTTTAATTGTTTCGCACGAGACACGACACTGTTTCTCAACTGTGCAGAATCAAGAAACATCTCATTGCCGACCATATTAAGATAGAAAGCATTGTAATATGTGTTGTATGAAAGCAAGTCCAGTAACACGGACATGGTTGAACTCTCGAAGTCGTAGTCCGAAAACTCATTCTGGTCAGACAAAAACGATTTTAGGTTCGTCTTAATCTGATCGAAGTTGATATCTGAAACTCGGATTGCGTTATTAGCTGCCATTATCGGACTCTTTCGATAGTAAAGTTTGTCTCTGAAATTCTATTAGTTGCGAGGATACTAAAAATGATGGTGACTTCCATGGAGTTACCATCTGGATTAGCCTTAACTCTTACTTCTCTTAAATTAACTCTTGGTTCATATGTATTAATAGTATTAGTAATTGATTTTTTAATATCAAATTCAGTAGTAAAGTCAAAATTTTCAAATAGAAAAGCAGTTACATTGCCTCCATATAAAGGATTGTAAAACCTTTCACCTTTATTAGTCAATACTAAATTTTTGACAGCACGTTTGATTGCCTCTTCGTTTTCGACAACCTTTACTTTTTTAGTAATAGGATGTGCTGCGAAAGACAAACCAAGATCTCTATAGATAATCTCTTTGCGTCTTGGTGACGTTGCGCCTGAACCATATGCTGCCATTTTACCGTTACTCTTTGTTTTTTATTATTTATATTAAAATTTGAAGATGTCTTCTACTGACTTATATTTTGGTCTTTTTTTGACCTCTGCCATTTCAATATCAGCAATCACAGCATCAATATTCTCTCGCCAATGTCTCAAAAATTTATTTACTCTTGGATACTTAGGTCTATAGTCTTCAGTCTGCCACGCAAACTCTTGAATGAGATTACGGTAGTCTGGTCGATAGTAAAACACTCTTACTGAGACTATAACTTTTGGTTTGAAGATATGAATCATAATTTATCCTCCAGCAAATACGTTTGGTGAACCAGCAGCAACAGATGTGCATCCACTAATAGCATCACCAACTCTACCTATTCCCAGCCCGTTTACCTTGACTGAAGAAGACCCAGTTGCAATACCGGCTGAGTGACTAGGGCATGGTGGAATATTAGGAGGTAGAAGATGCCCTGTATTATTATCGCCTTGTCTGCTTACTGCTATACCATTTATGAATACATTTGGGCTACCCTCTGCTCTAGTCATACCAGAACAATGTGGTACATCTGCATCACCAATTCTAGTTACTGCTGGCATTATTTCATCTCCCTCTTCATGAGTTCTTGTAATTTACCGTTGTAGGTTTCCATCTCTTCATGCTGTTCGTCTGTGTGTGGACCTTCTGGGTATTCAGGTGCAAATTTTATTACACGGTCAAACACATCTGGAATATCATAAAAGTCATCATAGGTAAAAAGTTCTCTGCCTATTTTAATGATATACACACCTCTCATTATCCCGTATCCTCTGCATCTGGTGTATCATATACTGCACCTGGAATTGGTTTGCCCAAAGCGTCTAGTTGTGCATTAAAGCGGTCACCCTCGGCAATCATTGCTGCTTCCAACTCAGGATCTTGTGCGTCTTCGAGGATTTTTCTAGCATCACCAAAAGAAGTCAGTGACGCTGGGCTGCTACTAATAGGTGCCTTCTGCGTGAATGTACCCATCTTCGAAGTTGCCACTGTCAATTCAGATGACATGCTTTTTACGTTCTGCGTTGGTAGTATGGTCGTTATATCTTTGGCAACACCTAGACTTTGTGGTGCTTGTAACGAACTGAATGACTCCACCTTACTTTTGATATCGACATTTGGAATGTTTGATATCATAGGAAGTTTTTTTGACAGCGCAGCATTCGTCTTTGTAGTGGTCGATATTAACTCTTTCACGCTTGTCGTTGGTGGAATGGGTGGAATACCCTTTTTAATGATATCCCCTGCCTTATTGACAATCACATTTGGAATCTGAGCGCAAATATTATCTGCACTGATTTCACCTGATAGGATAGATGAAGCCAGGGATTGAATATCTACACCAGGAACATTGACGTATTTCTGAGAGATAACTAGAAGTTGTGCGGCAAACTGTGCTGGATTGTTTTTAGCAGCAACCAATGAACCCATCTCGCTAATCAGGGTTGCTGAAGGAATCAAACCCTCTAATGAAGGTAGAGCAGTAGTAAGGGCAGTTGAAACTTCCTTCGCAAGATTGATTTTGCTTTGTAGCGTGCTTAGATTGCCTGTAAGACCACCAGCACCAGAAGTAAACCCTGCTAGTTCTCCCTTGACTTTATTTTCAAGTAATTTTAATGTTTGTAAGCCTATATCTGTACTACAAGACATTTAAATCTCCTACGGGTTTAGTTCGATGTTGCCATCAGACTTAATAGTGACATCATTACCTGTGGATTCAACAATCAACCCATTAACTGATTTGAAAGCAGCACTTGCTGAAGCACCAATATCTATATTGCTTGCGGTGCCAATAGACATATTACCACCAGCCACAGAAGCAAGTGTGCCAGTGATTTGTTCTGCCTGATTACCAGAAACGATACTCGTATTGTTTGCATTGATTGTTGAACTAAAATTGTTTTGAATTTTCTGTGTGTGATTCAACTGCACTTGCTCATCACGATTACCACCGACACGCTCAAACTTATTGCCT
>Ga0187217_1000596_pt1 | contig 15103 bp, 27 predicted proteins | sample 15SPOviralmetaG_FD_130165 | JGI IMG/M metagenome (GOLD analysis project Ga0187217, IMG submission 130165) | Marine viral communities from the oligotrophic San Pedro Time Series (SPOT) site, San Pedro Channel, CA, USA - 15 SPOT_SRF_2010-09-15... | ecosystem: Environmental > Aquatic > Marine >... | reverse complement strand
CACTTGGCTGGTCCTTCTTGCCAAATATCGCATCCCAGTTATCTTCAAACTTCTTCTGGTCTGTAGTTTTTCTTTGTTTACTGCCTTTGCCACCAGCCCATGCTCCGCTCATAGCCCTATCAACCCCCATCCATGAGTTGCGATAGCATTTAGGATAATAAAAAAGCAGGTAGATATATGAACGAACCACCAGAATGTTCTGATGACTGCAATCGTATCTGCCTGCTTATCAGTCTCTCCAACTTTCTCACCAAGAGACTTAGCCCAAATTCGCCACCACTTTCTCATGCTATTGTTATTTCGCTTTCTGTCTCGATTACGACTCTAGCACCACAAGCTAGTAGAGGCTTGTTATCTCCACCGCTATACAATATCTTGCTAGGTCCGTGTATTTCAACTGAATGCCCGTAAGTATTACTTCTGCCTTCTTTGACAGTAATTACTGGCTCATTCGTTCCATGCTTCAGATTAGATCGAATCTTGTGCTGATTTACATGAATGAATTTCTTTGCCATTTTTATTCCTCATCTTCAGATAGAACAACTTCTTCTACGTTCCATGGACCAATAAACTTGACTAAATTTTCGTAACAGTTCCATCCGTTTTCAAATAGATACTCGTCACCTTCCGAATCGACACCTTCAATAACTTCATCTATATCACCGTCAAGTTCTTCTTGCTCAGTCCATCCACTGTACTCAGTGTCGTCTATCTGTCCGTCATGACAAGAATCGAATTCGACATTGAAAAATTCATCGTAAGGACTCACTTCGACCTCGGCTTCAATACTTTGATATCTAGTAAGCTTTTCAACTTCTTCGCTATTTCTAGGTGTGATTATAAGAGTCCCACCTTTCCATGAAGTCTTGATATCTACTTTCTTATCTTCATCCCTAAATTTAGCTAATTCCTCATAACCATATCTCGGAGGACTCACAGAATATCTTTTACCAACTTCGACAGTCATTACAACACCGCCTTGATATGCTTGTAATGAATGATAGCCGCTTTCTTACCATCTACATTAACTGGTTGTGCTTGATCCCAAGTGAGATATACTTGATCGCCAGGTTGAATAGTACCTACTTCTTGTACTTCTGGACTAATTGAAAGAACTAAGCCCGGTTGTGTTGCTTTATCAAGTTGACCTGGATCGGTAAGAATGATACCACCTGCTGTAGTGGTTTCTTTCTCAACTTCAGTTACGAGTACATTACCTTGTAACATTTTCATACTATATTCTCCTTAGTTATCTGATGTGATAAAGTGGGAACTATCCTCACTCTCTCGGTGTTTAAGTTCTAGATTAAATATTTCTCGATGTAGAGAACTGATACTGGCTACATTTGTTAGAATAGATTCGATATGATCAGTCGTCATATCACACAATCTTTTCCATGACAATGGATTGTTTCCATCTTTGCCGTAAGTTCCCCATTCAATTGCTTCACGAACTTTATCGAACGGGTCATCATTCCAAACATGATGATGAATCTCGTCACCATTAGCAGAACAACGGACATAATCAAGCCCACCATCAGTGAAATATGTTTTACCATTCTCATCTATATGGTGTTGATAGTCATGTCGATGTCTTGAGTACAGAATCGTACCATCGGGTGTTTCTAAGCAGTTCTTAACAAGTCTTGCGTTATTCTCGCTCACCTTTATCACTCCAATCAATATCAATACGGCTGTTACCTTTACCGTTCCAATGGTATGTACAGCCCATCTCTTCAATAATAGGAAGAATTTCCTTTAGATTCTTCACACCTTGTTTGTCGCCTGAATAACAGAAAGTAGATTGTTTTTGCTCATCGTAAGTGTAGTGTGGGAAGATACAGAATTTACGATTCTTCATATCAAGTTCTTCAAGGATAGATTCGTCTACGATCCAACCTGTACCGTTACAATGTGGACAATCTTCATCATCACCATAACACACTTCACACTCTTCTGCATCTTCGTCTAAGTCGAAAACATCGATCTGACAGTCTTGCTCATGATTGAACAGACACTTATCGAAATCAATACTTTCGCCCTTGAAGGGGCCTACTTCATGTTCAAAGGGAACTTCAGCCCATGCACAAGATTGACAGCACATTAAACCCCAACCACAATACCAACCTTCTTGTCGGAGTCTCTCGAATAGCTTCTCAAGTTTGTTGTCGGGATTAACTTTCATTACAGCACGATGCTAGTAGTTGCTTCGATAAATGCCTTTTCCACAACATCACTAGTAGGTGTAGTAAACACGATTCCAGTTTTTTGAAAAGTCAATTCTGCGGCATCATCTTTACCAGTTACACAAATACCTCTTGCGAAACCGACACCACCTTCGCCACTAATCAACATTTTGGGCTTCGTTACCGTAAAAGTAGAGTCACACTCATCTTTGAATCTACCCACGTATTCACCAGCATTAGTGATTACACTAACTACATCATCTTTCTTATAAGCCATACTATTCTCCATTATTTTCTTCATTAAGTTGATCGATTCTTTCTTTCAGAGCCATTAAAAGGTCTAACAACTCAGCACCGATTTCGCTATCTTCATTTGTATCTAACGATACATTTATATCAATTTTCATATCAAATCATCAAGGCATACTACTTACCTTGTCCTCTATATTTTTTAAAACTTGCTTTTTTCGACTTGTTCATCGTAGACATTTTGATATTCTTGTCTCCGATTGAAGTCTTTTTGTTGACTGGCTCTGGGCGCCAGGTACCTACTGTCTTTGCCATGCTAAATTTACCTAATATCTAAATGAAACGGAAAGCACTCAAGAAAAAGAATCTTTTCAAACTTTTCTGCTTCTTTTTCCCAAGGCTGATTCTTGTATTTATATCCTCTGCCAGATCGATTCTTCCAAGTGAAAGCACCTTTGTTATCATAGCCAAGTTCGCCACGCAGAAACTGCTTCGCATGAACTAACTCATGGGCGAGAGTCTGCATCTGAACCAAAAAGGATATTCTTCTATCATGCGACTTTTTTGCAATCTGAATACAAGCCGCTGATTTATCGCCAACACAAAAGCCTTGAGACTCTCCTTCAAGTCTACTAGTAAACTCAATTTCAAGATTTTTCGATGACAGTCGATGTATCTTCAAGGCTTTGAGTACACTACATATGTATATATTCACAGCCTCTTCGTTTTTACACCGACCAATCAATTCATATTTTATCGCCATAGTGAACCATTATATCAGGTTAGATTGTGGGAGTCAAGTACTATTTACCAATACCTTTGTTAAATATTCGAAACGCTTCTGCCTCTTTCTTCAAATCTTTCAACTTCTTAATGGCCTTGGCTTTTTGTCTCGCCATTCTTGCACTCACTGATCGTCTCAATCGATCACTTCTTTTTGCACATTCAACACCATCTTCGATATTCATTTTAGCTCCTTATTTACAATTGGCACGCCTGGCAGGATTCGAACCTGCGACCCTCCGCTTAGAAGGCGGATGTTCTATCCACTGAACTACAAGCGCCTTAAATATCCCAACTAGATTGGGTTTCAATTGCATACTCTACACATTCTATGTATTCACGATCTTCTTCACTCAATGCAGACCACGCAAACTTAATTCTATTTAACAGATCAATCACTTGCTCAGGTTCATCCAAATGAACATTAGACTCCATAAGTCCTTGTAACGCATCCATGCGTTGCATTAATTTTACTCTTAAAGTCATATCTCGAACTTTTGCACCTGATATCTATCAGTTGGCAATTCAGCAATTTTAAAGGCATCTCGTGCCTCTAGTAACGAATGAAAGAATAACTCATTATTGACAAAGACCAAACTTTCATCCGACTCTTTTGGAAATCGACTAAATCGATCTCGAATCACATAATAAACTTCTTGCATTATGCTATCCTCCCTTCAGCAATATCTTCGGCATCAGGAGTAGCATTCTTCCAGTTCTCAAAGAAACTCTGACGAGCCTTTCTTTTGAGATCCCAGTCCTCAAACGACTCAGTTTCTATGCCGTTCGCTCTACGCTCAAACATTTCTTCAGAATACTGCTCTTGAAGAAGATAATCAGAATCAAAACTATATGGATAACTCATAATCAACTCTCCTTAAAATAAGTAACCAGGGCCAGTCCAAGAAACATTGTTCACGGTATCATCAAAGATACTCGCTCGGGCTTTGTTAGTAGCAGGAGCAGACCAACCTGCCGCCATCAGAACATCACCTTTCTTAAACTTGGCAGTGTCTTCTTTCACAACAAATCCCCACACACTTCTTTGATTGTCAGTGCGGACTATTTTGTCGTATTTACGACCTTTATAAACGGATAATTGGGAAAGGAATGTTTTGGCTCGTTCTTCAGCCCATTCTTTGTTTTCACAATACTCAGAGCGAGCAGAGAATAAGTAGTAGTCATCAGCGATGACTTTGAGAAGGTTTTCAATAGCAGATGCGTAATTCATAATCAGTACTCTCATCAATTTATGTAAACATTATACAACAGGTAAAAGTAAATGTCAACCTTTTTTTTACAGAAGACCTTTTCGAAAAAGATCCATTCTGCTATCTAGTACGATATCACGAACGATCTCACGATCAACAGTGTCTCCCTCAAACGGAGTTTCTTCATATTTCTTACGAGTCATACGAACAGCTAGAGCATTGTAAACTTCATCTCTTGTGAAGTCTAACTCTGGGTAAACACTGTCTTCAGCGTTACTGTAAAAAGACATAACATAGTCAACGAAAACTTCACTGTCTTTGTAATCAATAGTCATAAAACTCATAATTTCTTCTCTCTTTAATCAATTTATGTACATATTATAACATGGTTGGAGAGAAAGTCAACCCTTTTTTTGAGAAATATTAACAAATATTAAGAAACTTTTACTGCTAAATCTGTACTACCGCTTGAACCACTGATTACAAATCTCAAAAGACATTGACCAAGTTTTATACGAAATATTGCATTATCTAAAAATGCCAAGTCAGAACCCTCTGCATCTGATAGAGTGATAAATGTTGTCCCTCCATCAAATGAAGCTTTCATTTTCATTGTGGCGCCATCCCATGTTCCATACACAGCGAAGGTCTTTTCTCCACCAGAATACGGTAGTCCACCAGAACTTGGATAGTCAGCATTACCGCCAGCGATTGATTGATATGTTGCTATTGCCATTTTTTATTCCTTTATCTAATTATGTTGTTGGTGGAATATATTCCACATATGGGCTGTAGAATTGTACTACACCCGAAGTTCGTTTAAAATATCCTTTATTAGCAATTGATGTAGTGCTTTTTACAGTGATTAAACTCTTTTCTGGGTGACCTCTTCGTCTAACAGTCCCTTTACCATTAAGAGTTGGCAAAGAGTTTACTGTGAAGCAAAATCCTACGGGGCCGTCAGATGAAAATGTTTCTACTATGCTACTGCTTATAGTCGTTGCATTCCCGCCACCTTGATCAATAGTTATAGATCCCCAATTTTCGTCTCCAGTACCATCGCCAGCGGTAACGACTTCGTATGTACCACCAACCTTCATCGTATCACTAGACTCTATACTGCCGGGAATTTCACCAGATATGGCTCTTAATTCAGCTTGCGTTAAATTAGTTGATCCACGACCTGCTCCAGACCTATTTCTAACTATGTAATAAGTTGCACCAACTTCTAATTCATCAGACTGTACAAGAATACCATGACCAGTTGATCGTTCTGCTAGACTATCAAGAACAACAGTGCTAGGGTCGGCAATATACTCTCCGTTTTCAGCAAATCTTAAACCTAACTGCATTCTAAAATTGCTACTAACAATAATTCCAGTTTCTCCACTTACAGGCGTTATAACTCTGTTAATCTCACTATAATCAATATCAGTAGGAACATCAATCTCTGCAACAACTTCTGTCCAAGTACCTAAATCTTCTGCGTTTACCTGTCTAGCTTGACTTAGAACTCTTTTATCATTAGTACCAGTACCAAATTCTTCACTGTTGTTGCCACCATCCTCAGCACCATACCAAGTTGCACCGGGTGTTGGAAAGTTATAAGTTTCTTTATCGGTAGTTAGTTCACCTGTAGGTAAATTAGGATTATAATTTTTATTCTTTACCATTATATATTCTATTTTATTTGTGCGATGACCACTAGCGTTGTGAGGATATACAAGAGAAAGCCACACAAATCCAAGATTTTTTTCTCTTAGAGGCTCTTGATCAGGTACTCGAATTTTAGCACCAAATCTTATCTTGCCCCCAGATTTAATGTTTGGCGGTTCGTATGTCTGACACCAATCTTGATGTGAATACACATTAGCGTTGCCGTGTAATACTGTAGATGTACCGACTGATGATTCTATTGACGCACTAGTATGGCCTATCTCAAGGTAGGTGTTGCTAGTATTTGTACTCAAGCCAGCCGGACTTGTTGTACCCGCACCAAACATAGATATTGCTCTTGCTTGAACAGGCGTGTTAATACCAGAATCTTTGTATGGGAAATCATTCTGTAAAAAGCTTTGTCCAGACCAGACTCGCCAGCCATTATTTTCTAACAGTGTGCCACCGTAATGATTCCACTGAGCCAATGACTCATTCCAGTCTGGGTTGGTGTGATCTGCATTATAAGGAACTACTCCAGGCCATGAAGCAAACACAGGGTAATCATCGTTATTATCAAAAAGTCCGTTTCTAACAGTAAGTAAATCAGACACCTTGACTATAAAACTTTTGTCAGAACTGCTCAGAGTTCCATTAGTAAGAGTTATAGCATTAGTTCTAGCAAGAGCATCTGTTCTTGTGGTATGAAAAGACATATATAGAATGGTTGATGTTTCACTAACATTCACATAATATGTCTCATAGTTAGTAAGACCACCGGGTATCTCGCCACCGGCATCTAATGTTCTGAAGTAAACTAAGTCACCATCGACATATTTTCGTACCTTAGCAATATCAGGATAACTGGCAATAACAAATGTAAGAGCAGTTATGCTAGTGCCGGGTACTGTTGCAGGCTGATTCTCTAGACTAAGGAATGCTACACTTAAAGCATCATTCGGCCATCTAGTCGTAGGTCTAAGCTTTTCAGCACTAACAGTACCAGTTATAGGTAGTAATTCGTTTGAGGCTACAGACCCGATCTTAGCGACCTCTACTCCAGAAACCCCTTTAAATGTGAATGGTACTGCAACTCTTTGTCCGCCAGCCATTAAGAAATTCTCACTTCAATGTCTGTAGATGCCCCAGAACCAGTAGTCACAAATTTGAGTTTGCATTTACCAATATCTAGATTGATAATACCTGGCGCAGTTATAGATATAGCACTACCTTCGCTGTCTGTCAGATATATCCAAGAGTTTGCCGCACCATCTGCAAAAGATGCTTGAATCTTAACTGTTGCGTTATTAAATGTTCCTTGAAATGCAAAAGTCTTATCACCGCCAGAGTAATTGAACCCACCGCTAGGATCTGATCCATCACCATCTATGTCTGTTATTTTTGATATAGCCAATTTTTTATCCTCTAGTCTGTTATACTATAAATAATTGTAACTGTATTTATAGTAACTGACATAAGAGGAGGTGATCAATTGAGTATCAAAGATTTAAACTTTATGCAAAGATCATTGCTGTTCGCTAAACTAGCAAGCATAGCGTATAATGAGCCAGCAGAAGTAAAGAAGCAAGCCAGAAAGCTAGGATTCACTACAATTGAGTTCTATAATAATGACGGAGCCCAAGCATACAGATTTCAGAATAAAACTGATCTTGTAATCGCTTGTCGAGGCACACAGCCCACTGAGTATCAGGATTTAGGTGCTGATATGAGAGCATGGCCTGCTGTGTCTGAAACTGTCTCTAGAGTTCATAAAGGGTTCAAGAAAGAAGTAGATGATCTATGGCCTATGATCTGTGAAGACATCGACAGAACTGTTAATCTGAAGAAAGACCTCTGGTTCTGTGGTCATTCACTTGGTGCCGCAATGGCAACAATTATGGCTTCTCGTTGCTTATATAAAGACTCATTGGGTGATCCAATTGAGTTATATACTTTTGGTTCGCCACGAGTTGGTTGGAAAGGATACTGTAATTCATTAGGTGTTGTACATCATCGTTGGAAGAATAACAATGATATCGTTACATCAGTACCACCTAGATTTATGGGATTCAAGCATCATGGTACAGAGCATTACATCAATGCTTATGGCAATCTGCGTAATCCTACAGGTTGGCAGAGAGTCAAAGACAAAGTTCGTGGTCTTTGGGAAGGTTGGTGTGAAGGCTATCTAGATAGCTTCTGTGATCATGGAATGGCTGAGTACATTCGACACATAGAGTATAATCAATAGCTAAACGAAAGCCCCTTAATTGGGGCTTTTTATTAATCAGTTATTGCTAGCGGAGTAAATCTAACAAAGTTGGTATTATCTCCTGTACTAGCAAAATTAACTGAAGATTGAAGAGTTTGTGATGCATTTTTTTCAATCTTAAATGTCTGTTGAGCAGGCACCTTTATTCTACCTACAAGATCCCCAACAACTTTGAATGTTAGACCAGGAGTTGATCCTGAAGTTGCAAAAGTTGTTGTAAGATTTCCACTACCTTCTCTTCCCAATTTAAACTTAGTAACACTAACTCCCTCAACACCTTCAAGAATAGCTATTACTTTAAAAACAGTATCAATACTAGCATAAGCTGGGCTAGAGGTAATACGAGAATTACTACTTATAGTTTTTCCAGAAAGAGTTACTAAATCATTTACTTTTAACTTTGCGGCATCACAAGTAAAGGTGCCATTCAAATCGGATGTAAACAGAACATTAGATAGAAGATAGCCTTCTTCACGAAGATGAATCCATGCAAAATTTGGAGAACCGTTTGATACTAATACAGAAGTAGCACCGTGAATCTCGACTACATTCATATTAGCATAAGGTGACATATCAGAAGGCAGTGTGGCTTGAGTGGTGAACACCTCATTTATAAATGGTGGTCGGCCAGTGACTTCTCCTCTCCCTTGATGTGGAAATATCGAAACCTGAAGTGCCTGCATTTGTACACTAGTTGGAAATGAAGTACCACTTACCATCATATATTGTCTACTAGGTTGAACTAGATTACCCGCTATAATAGTGCCAGAACCGAAATCAGCGGCAATATTGCTTCTAAAAGCTGTTTCACGAGCATAGACATCGAATCCTACTGGTTTAATTTCCATAATTAATCAGTGAAAGCTATAGCAGTGAAAGTTACCCCTGACTGCTGACTACCTGAACCAGTTAGTCCCTGAGCGGCCCATACCATTTGATCAGCATCTTTGACTAGTTTAGTTAGTGAATATCTAGGTACACTAAAACTTCCAACGACTGTGCCGTCTGCTTTAGTCAAAAATACTACCCTTTTACCTTCTGAACCGTTCTGCACTAAAACACATCTAGCATTATCTACATTTGATCTATTTACATCTTTATCACTAACTCTCAACACGGTAGCACCGGCATTGTGAGTAGTAACACTAGTACCAGCCGCTGATGCTAAAAAGTGTTGGCCTGCCGTGGGGGTCGTGATAGGGGCAGTAGTTGTTGTTTTAACCGCCCCTACGCTAGTAAAGGCATCCTTTTCCGCGGTACTGCCAGCAGTTGGATTACCACCTACAGCGTTACTATCAGTTGCGACAGCAATTATTCTATATCTTTGACCGGCTACTATATTATCGAAGCTTTCATTCTGAGCACCAGAGTAACCAATATTGTTGGTGTCTGTGCTTATGGATAATCCTAATAATTTTACTTGCATTATTTTACATCCACTTTAGTAAAGGTTATATTAATTGCATCGCCATATGCACCGTCTATACCAGTGCCTCTTGTTTGAGCAAACATTGTGTCAGTAGCATCTTTATGTACTATAAAACTTTGCCATCTTGGCAAAACAAAACTTGCAAACGAACCGTTGCTATTACCGCTAGATGGGGCACCTGCTTTTTGGATACGAACTAGCTGTTTTGCATCGTCTCCGTTAACAACTAGAACTTTAGTGGCATTGTTTATGTTATTTCTAGTGGCATAACTTATCGCACTACTTACTGCGGTTTCATTTAGGCTAAATGAATAGCTGTGTCCTGGGGTGTCCATTTAATTATATCCTGTAGTATTATGACCAGTCGTCTCGAACAAGTCTCATTTCGACTCATTAAGTTATTTATATAATAAGGAAACACGAATGACAAAGGGGTGACAATATAGTCTCTATATTATATAATGTGATACAAAAATTAAGGTCGATTATGCCAAGGCTGACGAAATCTCATTTCTTCATCAGGTCCGAACTTCTCTCTCAGACCCTTTACATGACTCTTATGAATCTTACAGTTGACGATACCATTATACCAATCGTCTGATAAAAGAACACCTCTATCAAACTGCTCTTTTGCTTCTAGATATGACATCTCACCTTTCTTGTCGCATAGGTGAATGATCTCTCGATCAAAGTTATCTGCTCCCATCTCTTCGACAATCATCTTAACTTCTTCTGAAGAGCCATAGTAAGACATCCAATCTGACTCTTTAGTCACTTTACGCTTTCTAGTCTTTCCTTTGAGTGGTGCTAGTCTGCGTGTTGATGTGAATAGTTTCTTACCAAGATACTTCTTGCCTGTGCTTTTGATAGTAATGATGTATACGAACCCGATGTAGTCTCCTATCATCTCGCTCGTAAATTCTTTACCCTCGTATAGCCACATCTAGTCTTCCCAGTCTTCTTCTAAGAAGTCCTCATCGATACTAATTTCTTCGACATCATTATCAAGTTTCTCTCCACATACTGGACAGTACTTCACGACTATCTCAGAGTCAATCAACTCAATACCAAACTCTGATTCACAACTGTCGCAAAATGCGTCTATTCTTTTCATAGTTTTTCTACTCCTACTCCACAGTCAACTAAAAACTTTGTTCCCTTATCGTCTCTATAATCGTGCTTATAAAAGACATTTACTATACCGCTTGCATATATCATCTTAGCACATTCTATACAGGGTGCGTGTGTGATATACATATCTGCTCCTTTACCGCTCTCGTTTGAACCTGCTAGTTTTGATAAGCAATTCATTTCTGCGTGTATGACCTGAGGCTTTGTCTTTAAGATTGCAATACCTAGCTGGACATCTTCTTCAGTTGGTTCCCAGTCCATCCAATCTGGTTTACAAGCTTCTTCACAGTTGTTGTCCCATCCAGAGGGCATACCATTATAACCAATACTTAAAACCCTATTGTCTTTAACAACAATCGCACCTACTTTCAATCTTCTTGCAGTAGATAGAGAGGCGAACCTCTCTGCTACATCTATATATGCACTCTGCCATTTGTCCATTTAGGCGGCACAACCTTGACCATCAAAGCCACACACTTCGCCTTCTGGAGTGTTCTCACCCCAACCCCATTCACCTTCCATACCATTTACAGAATACTCAGTCACTCGCTTCTCAAAGAAGTTATCGTGTGAAGCACCATTCAGTACCCAGTCTAACCAAGGCATTGGATTATCTTTTGCGTTGAACTTCGCTTTCATACCAAGTTGTAGAAGTCTACGATCAGCAATGTGACGAATGTATTGCTTCACTTCTTTCTCTGTGATGCCTTCTTGATCGTGACCATTAAATGCAAGTTTGATGAACTTATCTTCTAACTTAACAGCATTCTTTGCCATTTCATAAATCTTTGATTTCAATTCATCGTTTACAATTCTCGGATGCTCTTCACAAAACTCTCTAAACAGTTTTGCGTTACCTTGAACGTGCATGGTTTCATCTCGAATAGACCACTCAACGATTGTACCCATACCTTTCATCTTGCCATAGCGTTGAAAGTTCAACAGCATTACGAATGATGCGAATAGAGACATACCTTCGTTGAATACTGATTGAGCAAGTGCTAATGCCAATCCAGTTTGTGTGTTGATATTGCCTTCTTTCATAAAGTCTAGCTTTTCAGCCATCTCTTTGTACTCAAGAAATGCGTGAAAGTCTTCATCAGGCAAACCCAATGTATCATTCAATAACGCATATGCTCTTTGGTGTACACCCTCACGATTAGCAAATGATGCTAACATATTTCTTACTTCGTTATTCTTAAACTTTGGAATCAACAGTTCGTGATAGTTCTCACCTACCTGTACATCCGATTGAGTAAACAATCTCAAAATTTGTGTTACAAAATCTTTCTCATTCTCAGTCAACTTTGTCTTCCAATCTTGTACATCTTCAGACAACTCTGCTTCATCTTCTACCCAGTGAATCTCTTCATGCTTCTTTACTAACTCTACAGCCCAAGGGTACATAAATGGCTTGTATGCTTTGCTGTAATCTAATAGTCCTGTTTTCTCGCTCAACTTCTATCTCCTATCCTTCACAGGCACGACATTCGTCATCGCCTGAGTCTTCTATTGGTTTATTTAAAAATTCTAGTAACTCATTGTAACCACCAACATACTCACCTTCGATATATACTTGTGGCACTGTCTTCACATCTTTACGACCAGTTACTTCTGCGGCAGTCTTTCCAACAGAGGCTAAATCGATATCATCAAACGGAATACCTCGCAATCGTAGTTCTTCTTTCGCTAACGAACAGAATGGGCAATGCTTTTTAGAATATACGATGTTGCGTGTATCACCTTGAAGTGCTACTCGTTCTACTTTCTCACTTACGTTTTCAGCACGTTGCTTTGCTTCTGTACGCAAATAATATAATCCTTTTAGACCTTCTTTCCATGCTCGTAGATGCACTTGATTCACATATGCTTTATCAGCACCTGCAGGGAAGAAGATGTTTACGCTCTGACCTTGACAGATATACTTCTGACGATCTGCGGCGTGTTGTACAACCCAGTTTTGATCCAGTTCATCAGCAGTCTTGAAGATTGCTTTCTCGCCTTCATTCAAGAATGGAAGATGCTGAATAGAACCTTTCTTTGTAATGATTGATGTCCAGATTGTATCGTTGTCTTGATCTTTCTGTCTTAGAAGTTCTTTCAAATACTTGTTCTTGACTAAGAAAGAACCTGCTCTTGTTCTGTGCGTGTATGCGTTGGCTTTAAGTGGCTCAATAGATGGAGAAGTTGATAAAATCACACCAGAACTTGCATTTGGTGCGATTGCCATTAGATGAGAGTTTCTTCTACCAGAGTCAGGTCCGTCTGGATAAGCACCTCGTTCTTCAGCAAGCAACTCAGTCTCAGCAACTGCTTCACTTTTAATGTGTTCAAATACTACTTCGTTGATCTCTTTTGCGAGTTCTGATTCCCAAGCAACACCATGCTTCTGTAGCAGACTGTGAAAGCCCATAGCACCCAGACCAATACTTCTTTCTCTTGCCGCACTAAACTTTGCTCTTTCGATTGTGTCTGGTGCGTTGTTCACAAAATACTCAAGGACATTATCAAGCATTCTCACAAGATCACGAACAATAGAAGTATCTTTCCAATCATCGTAGTACTCAAGATTCAATGACGATAGACAACAAACAGCAGTACGATCAGCATCAGTTGGAAGATGAATCTCGTTACATAGATTCGATCCATGAATCTTTAGACCTTTATCTTTGAGTGGTTGTGGCAAATCTCGGTTTGCTGTGTCGATAAAGTTTAGATATGGCTCACCAGTTCTGAATCGTGTCTCAAGAATACGCTCCCATAGTTTACGAGCATCAGTAGTGTCTTTGACTCGACTATCTTTTGGATCACGAAGATCAAAAGAACTTCCTTGTTTAACCGCTTCCATAAACTCGTCTGTGATGTTGATCGCATTATGTAGATTCAATGCCTTGCGTTGTACATCACCTGTCGGAATACGCATATTCAGAAACTCAATGATATCTGGGTGAGAGATATCCATGTAAGCGGCATATGAACCCTTACGAGTCTTCCCTTGTCGATATGCAATCATATCAGCATCAACTGTATGTAAGAATGGCATAGGACCTGGTGCTACATCAGATACAGTTCGCACATCACTCCAGTGACCACCGACACCACCACCATAAACAGATAACCATCTTAACTCAGATGTATGACTTATCAGACCTTCTAGAGTGTCTGGAACATAAGTCAGAAAGCATGAGATAGGCATACCCTTGCCTTGCTTCGATCCATTTGGTGCGTTTGATAAAACTGGTGAAGCAAACATGAACCATTTGTTTGAAACGTAGTTGTACAGTCTCTGTGCTAAATCTTTGTCAAGTTCTCCGTCGTAATGTGACCAAGCTGTTGCGGCTCTTTTGTATGCTTCTTGTGGTGATTTTTCATATTCGGTTAAGTAAAAGTCTTTCAACATTCCCAGTGCATATGAGGCGAGTAGAGAATCTTTATCTTTGTCGATTTTTATTGTCATTTCTATATCCATTCTTGATTAATACACACAGCAATTCAATGCAAGTAGTGTATATATAAACTTTTGATGTTAGTCGTTAATGAAATCTTCGATCATTGGAAAGATTGCGTGAATCGCACAACCAATCTCTCTTGCTAATTCCATATGTTCTTTTTGCGTACCATTTGCTGATCTTAATTCGACATAGTGAATCCACGAACGAATTGTTCCGTTAGCATACAATTTTGATTTGGTGTTACCCTCAGGTAGAACTGCTCTTGCTTGTTCTTTTGCGATACCATTATCAATAGCCCAGTCATATGCTTCTTTGGCTTTTAGAATCACTTGTACTTGCTCTTCTTCCCATCGCTCTTTTATATAGTCATTCTCACATTCAACACTATTTTGACGATTCTTTTCGTCTTGCATTCTCGCATCACGAACCTCAAAAGTCTCATCTAATGAACCTGGATCTGCATAACGCTGACTAAATTCTTGAAACGCAAACGATCTATGACGAAGAAACTGTCTCGCAATGTCACGAGTTGTCTCTACTTCAATCGTTGCAGAGGCCATTTCAAATGGACTCCAATGTTTATGTTTGATTAAGTAAGCAAGAAGTCGCTCACTTGTTTCTAGATTCATCTGCCCCTTCGGGTTTGATACCTTAGCACAATATGCTACTAAGTCTTGTACATCTTTTAATCCTTCTACCGAGCCTTCTGACGGCTGAGTATATCCTATAAGTTT
>Ga0187217_1000594_pt1 | contig 15147 bp, 7 predicted proteins | sample 15SPOviralmetaG_FD_130165 | JGI IMG/M metagenome (GOLD analysis project Ga0187217, IMG submission 130165) | Marine viral communities from the oligotrophic San Pedro Time Series (SPOT) site, San Pedro Channel, CA, USA - 15 SPOT_SRF_2010-09-15... | ecosystem: Environmental > Aquatic > Marine >... | reverse complement strand
GTAAATGTATCAGGAGGTTTAGAAAAGATGCCAACGTTCGTGCTATTATTAGCTACGCTGACAGTTCTCGCCATAACGGAATTATATACCGTGCTTGCAATTTCACTTATCACGGCCTAACAGATTTCAAGAAAGATTTCTATTATGCTGATGGTACAAAACATTCCAGAGGTACTGTAAAGGGGAAAGCAGGAATCTGGAAAAACAGACCCCGCAAGCATAGATATGTGATGACATTTGACAAAAGTTTAAATGTCTTGTGGCCAGAAGAAAAATATGTTACAATATAATTTCCGTGTGAAGGAAGAGCACATCTGTGCTGATCAGCATCCTAGTAATAGGGTGCTTTTTTAATGGATAAATAATATATAACAAGGAACTAACGTTAATACAATGGGTCTTTCTAGATTAGATAATTTCTTAAAGAATGCGCGTGGCAATATCTTATATGTAAACCCCAATGATCTGGATGCGACTGATTCGATTGAGAATCAGGGTAACTCCATGGCAAAACCCTTTAAGACTATTCAAAGGGCACTTGTTGAGGCATCTAGGTTTTCTTATCAGAAGGGTAAAGATAATGATAGATTTGATAAGACAACTATTCTACTCTTCCCTGGAGAGCACCTTGTAGACAACCGTCCTGGTTGGATTCCTGATGGTGCAGGGAATTTTAGATTAAGAAGTGGTGGCGAGTCTTCTGAATTTTCAGAGTTCTCTCTTACCTCTAATTTTGATATTACAAGACCCGAAAATGATCTTTATAAGTTGAACTCTGTTCACGGTGGTGTTATTCTTCCCCGTGGTACTTCAATTGTTGGTTTAGATCTCCGTAAGACCAAGATCCGCCCAACATATGTTCCTAACCCAGAAAATAGCAATATTGAACATTCTGCTGTTTTCCGTGTCACTGGTGCTTGTTATCTATGGCAGTTCTCTATCTTTGATGGAAATCCAAATGGTAGAGTATATAAGGACTATACTCTCAATCAATTTGTTCCTAATTTCTCCCACCATAAACTAACCTGCTTTGAGTATGCAGATGGTGTGAATAATGTAGCGATTGATGATGCATTCATTCCTGCTTCAAGAGGTACATATGATCGTACTGATCTTGATATGTATTATGAAAAAATTGGTATTGCTTATGGACCTTCTTCTGGTAGAGAGATTAAACCAGATTATCCAGACCCCAATGTAGATATTGCTCCTAAAGTTGATGAATTCCGTATTGTAGGTCCAACTGTTGGATCTGCTGGTATTACCAGTATTCGTGCTGGAGATGGTGTACTTTCAACCACAGACATTACTGTCACATTAGATTCTCCAATTGATGGATTGGATGTAGATACTGCAATTACAATTGACGGTATTGCAGCAGATGGATACAACGGACAATATGTTGTCGAAGAAGTACTTTCTCCAACAGAGTTTACCTATAATGTATCTGGAGCACCTACGGATCCACTTCCACCAACAGCAAATACAATTTCTGGTACTGTAAATCTAGAGATTAACACTGTCAACTCCTCGTCTCCTTACATCTTTAACGTAAGTATGAGATCGGTATGGGGCATGTGTGGTATGCTTGCTGATGGTGATAAAGCAACTGGATTTAGATCCATGGTTGTGGCCCAGTTCACGGGTATTTCACTTCAAAAAGATGATAATGCATTCCTAATTTATGATGAAAATACTGGAACATATCAGACTAATGATGCAAGTGGAAAGGGTCCATTAAGTTCTAACTCTGCTGCTGTTTTTAGACCAGCATATAGAAACTATCATATTAAAACCATCAATGATGCATATATTCAGTGCGTCTCGATCTTTGCTATTGGTTATTTTGCACACTTTGATGCAGAGACTGGTGGAGACCAGTCAATCAACAACTCTAACTCCAACTTTGGATCTAAAGCACTTCTTGCTTCAGGATTCAAGAGAGAGGCATTCCCACAAGATGACGTTGGATATATTAGTCATATTATTCCTCCCAAACAAATTGATACAAGAAGACAATCTACGGTTGAGTATTCCTCAATTGATGTTGCAAAAACAGTAAGTGTTTCAGACTCAACGAGACTATATCTCTATCTGGAAACTAACTCACTTGTCCCACCTGATACCGTAATTCAAGGTTATAGAATTGGTGCCAATTATTCTGATGAATTAAATTGCATTATTCCTGAATCCAAGTCTTCTGTAGAAAGATCCGCAGCGATTGTAATGAATGGTCTTTCTGGACCAACTTCAGTCACTGCTATTAAAAGATATAAGGTTGAAAGAACTGTATCAGCAAGTCTTCCAAATAATATTGTTAACAGCACAATTACCTTAGAAAGCAATCATGATTTGCTTGAAGGAGAATCTATTCGTGTTGTTTCATATGACGGAGATATTCCTGACGGTATTATCTACAATAAGGTTTACTATGCAATTACTTCTGGTCTTCCTGCAAATCAGATCAGACTTGCTGAGACTTATGGTAAGGCACTTATTGGAAATAACGTTCCCATCAATGGAAGAGGTGGTATTCTAACAGTTGAAAGTCGTGTCTCTGATAAATCCTGTGGAGATCCTGGACATCCAATTCAATTTGATCAATCTGAATTAAACTGGTATCTCACAACAGAATCAAATAGTGGATTATATTCATCAATTGTTTCTCAAGGTGTTTCTGAACTAGGAGCAGCAACTTCAAGAACCTACTTGAAGAGACAGATTGATGATAGAAACATTCTCGATACAATTTACAGAGTTCGTTATGTTATTCCTGCAACCGCAGGTATTGCAACTGCAAGACCACCTATTGATGGATTCATTGTTCAAGAGTCTTCTACTGTTATTGGTAGAACTAATGAGGAAGTTCAAAAAGAATGGTCTAGTGATGCTATCACGGTTCTTTCTAATGAAGGAGAACTCCGTAACCAGCATATTATTTCTGGTGCTGAATGGACAAATGGTACTGCATACTTTGTTTCTGAAAAACCTCATGAATTGTCGATTGGAAGTTATGTAAAAATTCATAACGTCACCAGTACCAATAATGCAGATGGTAGTGATCTTGTTGGATTCAATAAGGAGATGCAAGTCGTTGCGATTCCTGATCGTAAGACATTTGTAACACAACTTGTAGGAGATCCTGGAACTTTTACAAACAATGTTTCTACAAGAAATATTTCTCTACCAACATTCAAGAGAACAGAGTTTAGAGAAACTCTACAAGTTTATAGAGCACAAGAAGTTCAGAAGTATATTTCTGGAACAAGAGATGGTGTTTATCATCTACTAGTAACGAATAACTCCAATAAACCAGACTCTCCTGAATTCTCTCAATTTGAGTTCTCTCAACCAATCACGAATTTATATCCACAGTTTAATCGTGATAATCCTGTTTCTGATCCAAGAGCATCTGCTTCTCATGCTCTAGATCAACCAATCGGACAAGTTATTGTCAATGATTCCCAGAACAGCATTACCAGAGAAACTCTAGGTAAAGCACTTCCTGACTTTGGTATTGGTATTGGTCTGACTGATGTAATTTCTTCCGTAACAGGAACAGCACACACTTTCTTTACCAGTCAGGATCACGGATTTAATTCTGCATCAAGAATCAGTGTTCAATCTAGTGGTGCTGGATATGGATTTGGTAGTGGTGGTAATGAAACACTCTACAACGCAAGACTAATTCCTTCTGGTATCAACACCACTGGATACTATGCAACAGCAAAGATTGAAGTCAATTCTTCTGGTGCAATCCAAAATGCATATATCATGGATGGTGGATCAGCATATCAGGTTGGTGATGTTTTGGATATTGTTGGTGTTACTACACAAGCAGGATTTATTCCAGGAACAGTAAGAGTTGATAATGTCAATAATGCTGCCGGCGATTGCTTGACTTTATATGGAATTGTTCCTGAAGAACTAGAAAGTTATAATCAGGTATCTTATCGTATCACTGGTATTACTGGCGGTAATACTAGACAATTTACAGTTGAATCCTCTGCTCCTGTTGTCGCTGCACAAGCAGGTGCTGCAATTGCAGGTCTTGGAGTAACTGTAACTCAGTATTCAAATATTGTCCCTGCAGGAAAATCACTATCTGTAGCAGATTTTGCCTATAATAGAATATCTGGTATTGCAACTATTACTACAATAGAGGCAACAGGATTTAATGTTGGCAATAACTTTATTGTTTCTGGTGTAGACTCTGATTTCTATAATGGAGAACATGATATATCGAAGATTAATAGTCTTACTCAGTTTGAATACTATGCTGGTATTAGAACAGATACTCCTGCAACAACAGGAACTAAGACGATCTTTATAAGGGCATTTACTGCTCAGGGTGGAGATGTCACACTAGGCAATGAAAACATCTCTGGAAGACTTGTTACAGAGTATGCTGGTATTACGACTGCTCTTTCTGCAGAGGTCTCCACTTCAACTGCAAATACTCTCAGCATTACCAATGCTGCTAATTTAGGTCTTCAAATTGGCGATTACTTGAGAGTTGGTGATGAACTTCTCCGTGTCAGTAGAGCAGTCAGTTCAAACACTGTCAGTGTACTAAGAGGTATTCTTGGTTCTGATGCCACAACACACATTAATGGTACAGTTGTTAAGAGAATTGACATCCAACCAATTGAACTAAGAAGGAACTCTGTTATCCGTGCTTCAGGACACACATTTGAATATCTTGGTTATGGTCCTGGTAACTACTCCACTGCATTCCCAAGTAAGCAGGATAGAGCACTTACTGATCAAGAGTTACTACTTTCTAACGCAACTAAGAGTAATGGTGGTATTGCAGTCTTCACTGGAATGGACGACAAAGGTTCATTCTATGTTGGTAATAAGAAAGTCAACTCTTCTACAGGACAGGAACAGGTATATGATACTCCAGTTCCAACTGTAACGGGAGAAGATATTCTTACTGGTATCAGTATTGGTTTCGATGCATTGAGTCCTATTGAGGTGTCTGTATCAAGATCTCTCCGTGTTGAGGGTGGAACAGATCGCAACCTTATCTCTCAGTTTGATGGACCAGTTGTATTTAATAATAAAGTCACAACTAACGATGATATTGAGGCAAATAATCTTCTAGTTCAGGGAACTGAGAATGTTTCTAGAAAGATTTCAATCTCTGCCAACAAACCATCTCTATCAGGAAACCCTGGAGATATTATTTTCAACTCTAATCCTGCTAGAGGAACTACTCTTGGTTGGATTTATACAACTGAGAACGAATGGTATGAAGCAGGAAATGTTGGTGTCTCGACAGAGAACAATTCGATTATTATTGACAGCATCGGTATTGGAACAATCTTCCCAGAAGAACCCCTACATGTTGTAGGAGACTCTCTATTCCAAGGTGATATTGAGGTTGAAGGAAGTGTTAGTGTTGCTAACTCTATGACTGCTGCTTTCCTATATGGAGATGCTTCTAATCTAACTAACATTCCAAGTGACAGTCTATGGAGACTATCTCCAACTGGTCTAGGTGCTGCACAAGGTATCTATCCAGAACAAAATTATGTTGTTGGAATTGGAACATTCAAATCTGATGCAACACTTGAACTTGATGGTGGATATGGAACTGGTAACGTCGATCTAATCGTCAATAACAATGCAGTCTTTAGAGGAAATAATACATTCGATGGTAATGTAACAGTAAGTGGTAGTTTCATCTCGACTTCATTTGACTTTAGTTCTACTACTAGCAACATTACAGTTGGAGTTCTAACTGCAACTACCATTGAATCTGATTACTTGAGAGTTGGTGTTAATACTGGTGAGGCAATCTATACAGATGCAAATGATAATGTTGGTATTGGTTCTCTTGCTCCTAGAGCAAAACTAGACGTTGAAGGATCTTCTAGATTCAAGTCTTACTTTGAAGATACAGTAACTGCTACAATTACTTCTGGTATTCTTGATCTCGATTTATCTGCAGGACAGAGTTTTGAAATTGTTGCTACTGAAAATATTACTTCCATTAACCTTGTAAATAGACCAGCAGGTGCCACAGCATTTACCTTGAAGATTTCTCAAGATGGAACTGGTGGTAGAACCGTTGCATTTAATAGTGTTACAAGTGGATCTAACCCGACTACAATCAAATGGTCTAGTGGAGGAATTGTCCCACAATTGACAGCAACTGCAAGTGCAACCGATATCTACTCATTCGTTACTTTTGCTGGTGCAACATCGGATGTCTATGGAGTTGTTGGAGGACAAAACTTCTCATGAACGGTATTAAATTTTTTCGTCATATACCAACTGAGTATCGACTTAATCCATCAACAGTTGTTTTTTCCCAGCAACCAACAAGCGAATCAATTTGCTTGAATACTGGGATTGCAACTTTTGTTGGTATTGCTAGTTTATCTCCACCAGAGAATCAGACTGGATCTTTTTCATATCAATGGCATAGAGAAGTTCTTGATACATATATTCCAATATCTGATGGAGCATATGCTGGCGGTACTATTGCTGGGGCAGCAACTACTGCACTCACAATCTCTAATCTTACTAATGATGATGATTATGGAGTTAATTTTAAACTTTTAGCAACTTTTACTCCAACAGGTGATACTGCAACTCCATATGATAATCCTAAATTTTCTAATGCAGCATCTCTTGGATTATTTCCAAATATTTCTATTACTACACAACCTGAAGATGTAACTGGTATTATTAACGAAGCACAGACATTCACTGTTGTTGCTGAACAATCTAATCCTTCGAGTGGGGCATTTAGTTATCAATGGACACGTAATGGTAATAATTTGACGGATGGAAATATTACCGATACTTTTGAAAATAGTACAAGGGTTACAACTATTTCTGGATCGCGGACTGATACTCTAAGTATCACATCAACTCAACCAAACACTGGTATTGTAAGTTGTATTGTATCTCATTCAACTTCATGCAATTCTCCTATTGTATCGGACGAAGCAACATTTGAGATTGTCAATCCAAACTCTATTGAGAGATCAATGCTCAAGTGGGAAGTTGTTAGGGAGGATCAGGCAGTTTTACTTGAGAGTGGATCACAGAATTTATTTGGTAATCCAAAAGACTTTAATGCCTCTATAGAGGATTATAGACAGACTATAGTATTATATGCACCAGAGAAAGATATGGAAGTATATCTGACAATGGAAGGTGCAGCAGGTGCTAGATATGGAGGCAATACTGGCGGGTCTGGTGGCAAATCTATCTTTGGTATTATACTTAAGAGAAATACGGAATATGTATTAAGACTTGGTCCTGCACTTGAACCATTTGGTGGTAGAGGTGGCGGCGGTGGTGCTGCATTCTTCTACGAAAAAGGACAACTTCTTACTGTAGTCGGTGGTGGCGGTGGAGCAGGTAATGGATCTAATGGTGGATCAGGTGGCGGAATTGGTCTTGCTGGTAACAGTGGATCTGGTGGATCTGGTGCCCCTCTAGTTACTTCTGGTTCATTGAGTGTTACTGGAACTTCACAAAACGGTAGAAATGGTGGTAGAGTCGAATCATGTACGAATGGTGACTTCTATCAGTCACAAGGTATTTCTCCTTGTGTTGATATTGGATTGGTACAATTTAGAACTTCTGATGGAACTATAATCTCAGATACTGCTACAATTCAAAGAGGATATAAAGCAGGACCATCTAATAGAGGTAATGGTGGCAACAGTGCATCTGTAATTGGTGTTACTTTTGTTGGTGGTGGTGGATCTGGTGCAACAGGTGGTCAAGCAACAAATACAACATCAGGATCTGGTGGTGGTGGATCAGGATATACAAATGGAACGGTTCAGGTGTTTGAAACAGTTCCTGGAGCAAATACTACAACTTTTGCAAAGGTCAATATTTCTTTACCATTCCCAATTGCACCTCCAATTACAACAGAGAACGTATCTTTCTCTGTAAGTAGAGAAGCAGCATCCAGTAATACAATCACATTTAGAAGACAAAGTGGTTCTGGACCAAATACTATTACTTGGGGACCAAACTCTGGTACTGTAGTTGCTACTATTCAGAAGGGATCTGTGTATGTTCTTCAGAGTAATTCTGGTATCCTAAGATTGAGTGGTAATACTCTACAACTAGAAGACTCATCGGATAACGACTTTAACGATCTACAAGTCACTCCTAACAAAGGTAGATTCACTAGCACAAGTCGCTACGAGTTCTAGTATAAATAATAAGATAATATATTGGGGGGAGAGTGAACCCTAATGGCAGTAGAAAAAAACTTTGTAGTTAAAAATGGTTTAGAAGTAAATGCAGATTTACTTGTAGCCAATCAACAAAACCAAAGAGTTGGTGTTAAAACTTATATACCTGACTTCGACCTTGAAGTATCGGGTGGTATTGGCGCGACAGATCTTTATGTAGGATCTGCTGCGACAGTTACAAATGAGTTTTATGTAGGATCAGGAACCACTGATTCCTTCTATGCAAGTATTAGTGCAACAGGAATTTCTTCTGTTGGTATTAATACACGCTCTCCTAGGTATACTCTTGATGTTCAGGGTCCAGTTTCCACAGGGCAGACAGCATTGTTTGTTCATGGTGACACTTATATTACTGGAACATTAAATGTTGGCGGTGCTTCTTCAGAAGGTAGTGACATCATTATTGATGGTAATGTTGAGATCATTGGTATTTCAACCTTTGAGCAGCATGTTGACATCAACAATACATTAAATGTTGTAGGATTTGCAACTTTTAATAATGTCTCAATCAGCACCAGTCTTACTGTTGTTGGTGTATCGACTTTTATTGGAACATCTACATTTAATAATGTTGCTATCAATACCAGTCTTACAGTTTCTGGTATTACATCTCTAAACAATCTATATGTTGGTGGAGCATCTACATTTATAGGTGTTACTTCCTTTATGGATAACATTTATATAGATGGTGATATTACCTTTACAGGTGATTTGTTTGGTGATGGTTCCGCATTAAGTGGAATTGTTACACAAATCGTTCCTGGAATAGGTATCAATATCTCTCCTGTTGAAGGAACAGGAGTTGTTCAGGTTAGTGCTAGTGGAACTGACTTTGTTGGTAACATTGGTGTTAGCACTGGATCCCCAGATCCTGGAGTTCCAGATACATTTATTGGTGTTGGTGTAACCAACTTGGTTTTCCAATCAACAACAGGAACAGGTGTTACTGTTTCAAACATTGTAGGTGGTGCATCTACAGTCTCAATCACGCCAGGTATTTCTATTGGTCTGGCAATTGCTCTTGGTGGCAAGTAAACTCATTCAATAAATACTAATACGATAGGATAAACAAATGCCAGAGATTTTTAAGAATTCTATTACTAGGAGAGCTGGGGATTCAACTGCTAATACTGCAGCATCTATTGGTGCTAATGCCACATCTATTACAACATTAACTTCAACCAGTGGAGTGCAGGTTGGCGACTTAGTTGATAGTCAGCACTTCTTGAATGGAACAAAAGTTACTGTTGTTGGTGCAAACAGTGTTGATGTTGATACTGCATCAACTAACACTGCTTCAACGACTAACCAGCAGGTCAGTCTTCTTGGAGGTTCGACAGTTTACACCGCAACTGTAAAGTCAATTCTAATCGGTGGAACATTTACAAATAACACTAGAAGTCAAGTTAGACTTTCTATTGAACTTGTAGATAGTAGCGAAACAACTACTGCTCAATTAGTTGGACGGGTTCCCGTTCCTGCAGGAAGTTCTTTTGTTCTAAGCGATTCAGGCAAAACTGTCATTGAAGAAAATGACTCAATTGTTGTCTATTGTTCTGAGAGCAGTGGAATTGATGTTTCTCTTGCAATTCTTGAAGGAGTGAACTGATGGCAGAAAACGGATATATTGGAAGACAACCGAATGATTCTTCCACAGTAATTGCGCGTCAGCAATACATTCCAACAGCAAATCAAAGCGAGTTTGTATTTACCGCAGGATATGATACTGGATATGTAGATGTTTATCTAAACGGTGTTCGCCTAGCAGAAGGTAGAGACTTCAGTGCTGGAGATGGTAACACTGTCTACATTGTTGAACCGTTAAGAGCACAAGATCTCTTAGAAGTTGTTGCATATAAAGCATTTAATCCAACAGCAGTTCAAAATTATAGTAACATCCAGAATGGTGCAATTGGCATCCAATCTGGAGGAACCCTGATTGGTATTACCACAACGATTAACTTTGTTGGAACGGCAAATACAGTCGTCCAGAATGGTGATGTTATTGATATTTCAATTGATTCTGGTGGAGGTGCTCTTGGTGAAAGAATTAGTGATGATCCAAACTCTGCTGGTTATAAGATCTATAAGCAGAAGAAACTTCTAAATATGAAAGATAGTGTGACACTTGATCCTGTAGAGATCGGTGCTGATTATGATTATGTTGCATATGTTGCAGAAGCAGATGTTAGAGTTGCCGTTGGAGAGACCTTCCAAATTGGTGTAGGAATTACCTTTAGACCAAATATCTTGGGAATTTTCCCTCAATAATTCATAAATAATAATAAGAGGTAGAAAAGACCCATGTCACAAATTAGAGTTAATGAAGTAGTCTCAGAGAATAGTACAGGATCTCCCAGGTTTCCTAATGGACTAGTTGTATCTGGTGTTGCAACATTCAGTGGAGATGTGGATGTATTAAATGTTGATGCAGTTGGTGTTATCACTGCAAATTCAGGTATAGAAGTTGTTGGTTTTGTTACCGCAAAAGAAGGATCAACAGTATCATATTATGGAGATGGTTCAAACCTTACAGGTCTTCCTGCAGGTGGCATTGGTATTCAATCTGGTGGAATTACAATTGGTACTGGTATTACTCAACTAAACTTTGTTGGTTCTGGTAATACTATTACATTGGTCGGTGGAGATACCGTTGAGATTAGTATTTCTGGTGGTGTTAGTGGCGGAGCTCCCGGTACCGTGGTTGCAAACCCATTCCTTACCAATGATAATGTTGGATACCATCCTACAGAACTAACTGGAGATGGATCAGTAGTTACAAATTCTACTCTTCAAACTAGAAGATGGTATAAAAATGACGTTGTAATTGCAGGTGCTGCTGGAACTCAAGTTAATACAACTGGAGTTGGTACATACAAGTACGAAGAAAGATGGACGGCCGATAGCAGTGGTGAATTGCTATTAGCATCTGCCGAAACTGATATTTTTGAACTTGGTATTACAAGACCAACCATAACTTCTCCAACTAATGGAGCAACAAATGTCAGTCCCTTCAACCTTGATGGTACTCAAACTATTTTCCCAACCTCTTCTGTACCTGGAATTAGTACTGGAGCAATTACTGCATGGGGCGATGCTAATTGGACTCTAGCAACAGATAGTTTGTTCACTATAGATACTCAAACATCATCACTTGCAATTAATGATGATACTATTGGTCAAATTGGACCAATCTTTACATATGCTGCTGGAACGACTTATTATATGAGAGTGAGATATAATGCCACTTCTCCAACAGGACAAGATCCTTCTTCTTTCTCACCTACAATTAGTTTTATAACTTCTGCTGATACTTATTCCATTGCTGGACCGTCTGCTGTTGATGAAGGTGTTACTAGTACATTTACAGTTACAACTAGCAATGTAAAGAATGGTGATACTCTCTATTGGAACACAACAAGTGCCACGGACTTTAACCCTGCAGTGGGATCATTTGCAGTCAATAACAATAGTGGAACATTTGATGTAACTACAGAGGAAGATAATCTTCTAGAAGGTGCAGAAACTTTCCAATTGAGACTTTATACTGATTCTGGAAGAACTAATCTAGTCTATACCAGTGCAAGTATTACTATTAATGATACTTCAAGAGGAGTTGGTCAGGTTGCCTATACAACACCTGGAACTTATAGTTGGACTGCTCCATCATATGTAACTTCTGTATGTGTTGTTTGTGTTGGTGGCGGAGGACCTGGAGGATGGGATGAAGTTGCTGGTGGATCTGGTGGAGGATTGGGATATAAAAATAATATTTCTGTAACTGGTGGTCAATCCTACACAGTTGTTGTTGGAGCAGGTGGCCAGATCAATACTAACAGCATTGTCCCAGGACCACCAACAGTAAATCATGATGGAACTAGTGGTGGAGATTCATACTTTATTGACGCAACTACTGTCAAAGGTGGTGGTGCATCATGTCTTATTAGAAATAATGGAGGAAACAACCAAGCAGGTACTCCTGGTGATTATGTTGGTGATGGTGGTGGTAATGGCGGTCTAGGTGGTGCTTCCACCGAGCAACAATTCCTAAATGATGGTGGTGGATCATCAGGCGGTGGTGGTGCCGGTGGTTATTCTGGTGATGGTGGAAAAGGTGCTGATGCTGATTGGAACAATGAAGGCAACAGTGGAACAGGACCCGATGATGGTAGCGGCGGCGGTGGTGGCGGTGGATACGCTGAAGGGGGTACTGACCGAGAATGGTATGGTGCCGGAGGCGGAGGCGTCGGTATCTTAGGTGAAGGTGCTAATGGTGCCAAAGGAACTACTTCTAATAGTGGCGGCCGTGGTGGATCTGGTGGTGCTAATGGTACTGATCGTGCAGTTAACAACGTTAACACAGTCCCTGGTGGTAACTTTGGTGGCGGTGGTGGTGCTGGAGATGATTCTTCTGAAACCGGCGATGGTGCTGGTGGTGCTGTCAGAATTATTTGGGGTCTTGGAAGAGCATTCCCATCTACAAATACTACAGACCAGAGTTGATACACAAAACCCCACATTATGTGGGGTTTTTTTGTAAGATAAATAATAAAAAAAGAACTCTAGACTAATGAGTAGAGCAAGAAATTTAGCAGGGTTTGCAACAGCAATTTATCCTGTCGATAATCTAAGTGTTGGTTTTATTACTTGTCGTGATATTAACATCACTGGTGTTGCAACATTCCAAAATATTAATGTCAGGGCAGTTGAATATGCAGATGTTGCAGGTATTGCAACCGTTGCAGAAGGTTTAACTGGTACTCCTGATATTACTGTTGGCAATATTACTGCTGGTGATGCATCTTTTAGTGGTGATGTTTCTATTGCAGGAACAGTTAGTTATCAGAATGTAACTGATGTTAATGCCGTTGGTCTTATTACTGCACAACAGGGCATTGATGTTACTGGTGGCAATATTGATGTTACTAGTGGTGATGTAAACATCAGTGGCAATTTGAATGTATCTGGTGTAAGCACACTTGGTATATTTAACGGTCAGGTTGGAGAGGTTACTGGAGTTAGTACTACTCTGGTTTCCGCAATTGGAATTCAATCTGGAGGAGTTACAATCGGTGCAGGTATTACCCAACTGAACTTTGTTGGAACAGGTAATACCTTTAAAGTTAATGGAACTACAGTTGACATCAGCATTGAAGGTGGTGGAGGAACTGGTGGAGGATCTACTGCTGGAACAATCTCCACAAGTTTTGTATTCTCTAACCCAAATTCAATCAGTACAGATATTCAACTGACTGAACCTGGTAGGAACTATGGAATGTTTGGACCTATCAGCATAACCGCAAACGTCGTTGTCGGCGCTGGCAATAGTTTCACAATCATATAAGGAGAATATAAAAATGGGAACTTTAAAAGTCGATAACATTTCTAACCAGGACGATAACGGTCCAGTTATTTTTAATCATGGAATTATTGCGGACGGTTCGCAGATTGTTCTAAAACCAGTCCCTATTTCATTTGACCCTGTTAACTTAGAGCAGCAGGTAGCAAGAAATACGAATATTATAATTGGTTTTAACCAAACCATGCAACTTACAACAGCTGCTGGTGTTGGAACCATTTATATTCGTGAAGGTTCTAATAGCGGAACAATTTCAACTTACTTTGAAATTGGTACATCAACAGAAATCACAATGGTTGGATCTGTTCTAACCATTGATCCTGCTAGTGACCTAGATTATGCAACAACATACTTTGTCACTCTACCTGGAGTTGGTATTGCAAACACTTTAGGTGGATATATTGATGCAATTGATAACTATCAATTTACAACTGAAGATTATACTTTTGATATTACAGGTGGAGATGCTTCTCAGGTAGTTGCAGATCCTGGATCTCCAACAGGATTCTATAAGTATAACATCTTCACTTCTTCTGGTCCTGCTGTATTCAGTGCTCCTTCTTCAGTTGCAGTTGATTTCTCATATGTCATCGTCGGCGGTGGTGCTGGTGGGGGCGGAGGTGCTGATAGTAGTGGTGGAGGCGGCGGTGGAGGCGGCGGTGGCGTCGTCAAAAATTACAACGCTCCCAATCTTCCCGCAGGAAATTACACCGTTACTATTGGTTCTGGTGGTAGTGGAACATTTGATAACCCTAATGGAATAAATGGTGGACCTCCTTCCCCCAATGCAGCATTTACTGTCGTTTGTACTAATGGACAAAATAGTTCTTTCGGACCAACACCAGTAGGAACAATTGTTGCATATGGTGGTGGTCGTGGTGGACACTATAAATTTTCTGGAGAGCCTGGACCAAGTTATTATCGACCTCAAGAACAATCTCTGCAGAACTATTGGGGTCAACCTGGTGGATCTGGTGGTGGAGGAAGTTGCGTAGAGAGTGATGTTCCTGGATTTGATCCAAATCCTGGACCTAATAATATATCTCCAGGTGGTGATGGATTTGCATATCCTTCACCAAACCAACAAGGACATCCTGGTGGACAGACATCTAGATATCAATCTCCTACTTACTCTCCTACCACTAGAGGTGGCGCTGGCGGTGGAGGTGCTGGCGGTACTGGTGGTACTATTAGCGTAGCACCTGGACCTAGTCCCTGGCACTATAGTGGTGGTGGTGGAGGTTCTTCGACCCCTAACCCCGATTTCCCCGGACCTGGATTGGCATTCCTAAACTTCTTCCCAATAGATTTTATTAATGAAGTTGGAAGTAGTTGCCAACTTGCTGGAGGTGGCGGCGGATCTGTCGGTCCTGTATATCCTAGCGCATATCCAGGCAATTCAAGTTTTTGGACTCCTTATACTACTACTAATTCTGGTGGAGGTGGTGCTGGCAGAGGTCGCTGGGCATCAAACCCAAACCAACCCGCGCCAACTAGAGGTGACGGTCCATGGATGGCAGAAGCTGGAAGGGAAAACACTGGTGGTGGAGG
>Ga0187217_1000590_pt1 | contig 15188 bp, 31 predicted proteins | sample 15SPOviralmetaG_FD_130165 | JGI IMG/M metagenome (GOLD analysis project Ga0187217, IMG submission 130165) | Marine viral communities from the oligotrophic San Pedro Time Series (SPOT) site, San Pedro Channel, CA, USA - 15 SPOT_SRF_2010-09-15... | ecosystem: Environmental > Aquatic > Marine >... | reverse complement strand
ATATGCCTATGCAATAGATTATGATTATGTAATTTCTCAAGATGAACATTGTATGGCTTTGAACATATATCACGAGGCAAGATCCGATAACCTAGCAGGTAAATTTGCCGTTGCTGATGTTGTTATTAATCGTGTATATGACAATAGATATCCTAATACTGTCTGCGGTGTAATATACCAAGGTGATCACAAACCTTCATGGAAGGACCCTAATACACTTGTACCAGTTAGGAATCGCTGTCAGTTTAGTTGGTATTGCGATGGAAAATCAGATCATCCTTATGATGGAGATGCTTGGAGAGAATCCATTTTAATCTCAATGCAAATCATAGGAGATGGAAAGTATCGTGGATTAACTGAAGGAGCAACTCATTATCACGCAGATTGGATTGAACCTTATTGGGCTCCAACATTACAACAAGTAGGTACTATAGGAAGTCACATATTCTATCGAGCTGAAATGAATAAATAACTCTATAATTAAATTATGGAGTATATTATGAAATACGCTGGAGTTGACTACAGTTTAAGTAGTCCAGCAATTTGCATACATGAAGGTGAAGAATGGAGTTACGATAACTGTACCTTTTATTATTATGTAAAGCAAAAGAAATTGCTACAAGGAGAGAAGGGACAGTATCAAGCAACGATGTACCCTGACAATTGGAAAACAGACCAAGAAAGATATGATATGCTTGGTTCGTGGTCACAGTCAAAATGTTTTGAGTGTGACTTTGTTGGTATTGAAGGTTACGCATTTGGAGCAGTAGGTAGAGTATTTCAAATAGCAGAGAATTGTGGTTTGTTTAAACATAAGCTATATGAGAAAGGAATACCTCATGAAGTATATCCGCCAACAATGATTAAGAAATTTGGTAGTGGGAAAGGAAACGCAAATAAGGAATATATGATTGAGGCGTTTGAAAAAGAAGTTTCTATTGACATTCGCGAAAAATGTGGTATAATAAACAAATCATGGAATCCTATCACTGATATCGTAGATGCCTACTATATTTGTAAATACGGATTCTACAAACAAAACGGAAAATTAGATGATAGTAATATTTAACGGACCCCCAGCTTCAGGAAAAGACGAAGCAGCAAGTTTATATAAAGAACAGTTTGGATTTGGCAACCTGTCATTTAAGTATCAACTCTTCAAAGAAACAATAGCACATTTTGGAGTTGATAAAGAATGGTTCATGGAAGGTTATAACGATAGAGAAATCAAAGAAAGAAAAGAGTTTGCTTTAGGCGATAAGTCAAGAAGAGAAGCAATGATTCATGTATCAGAAGATATTATTAAACCACGAAATGGTAAATCATTCTTTGGTTGGAAAGTATCACAAGAAATTGAAGAAGGTATCCATTACGCTGTAGCAGATGGTGGATTTGTTGAAGAACTTGTACCTTTAATTGAAAAAGTTGGTGAAGAGAATATTATCGTAGTTCAGATTACAAGAGAAGGACATGATTTTTCAACTGATAGCCGCAGATACTTTAATGGTAATTTAATTAAAGAATACACAATTAATTACCCAACAGAAATAGATAGTGCTTTTGTTCTTGAACAAAAATTACCAAACATTAACACATATCGTATACATAATAATGGTTCAGTCAGAAACTTTCGCAGTACACTAACTGATATTTACAATGAATTAAAAGAAGATTATAACCTTGATAGCACTAACGGACAAATTACAGAAACTACCGATACCGAACATAATCAATCTTAAAGAGTGTACGGACCGAGCAGATTGGACAAGGTCAGAATTCTTAAGACACGGTGTTGACGATATAAAAATACATTCGTATGATCGTTATGAAGAAGGTGTTTCAATTCCATTCGTCGGAGATCCTTCTGTCGTTGATGCGACAACGAAAGGAGTTACGTCTTCACATCTTTTAACAATCAAAGATTGGTATGAAAATACAGATGAAGAATATGGATTATTCTTTGAAGACGATTTGGATTACGAAACGATTCAATATTGGAACTTCACATTAGAAGAATATATTGAAAGATGTAATCAGTGGGATTGGGGAGCATTACATATGTGTAATGTTTTTGAGTATCCTTATGATTATCAAAACGAATACATTCCGATGGTACCTAAACGAAGAGAACTTTGGGACCACGGATTACAAGCATATGCAGTTAAAAGAGAATATGCAGAAAAATTAATAGAATATTACTTTGGTGAATATTCAGATAAGATTCATTATCGTATGCCTTTAGGTAGTCCGGTAACGACAGAGAATAATATATTACATGGTTTTGGATTGGTTATTTCCTTTCCATTATTCAACCATAATGTAACTGACTTTAGGTCTAAGAATATATATTATTATAACGAACAAGCAAGTTCAGCTTTCTATTCTTACGAGTTCCTTGATGGATGGTGGGAAAAGAAAGGTCAGTGGTTATCACTTGATGGTATATTTGATAATGAACGAGAATCACATAAAATTTATGGAGAATTATAATGAGTGTTGTATATAAAGGTGAAGTTGTAGAAACAGAACTGTCTAAGAATTCAAAAGGCGGAACTGAAATGATGAGACAGCGATTGATTGATAATATTGATAAAGAAGTATTGGAAAAGGTAGCAGTACATTTATCAAGGCCAAGAGAACTATATGATGATGTACCAAATATTCTTTGGTGTCATGACCTCGCAGAAGATCCTGAAAATAAAATCTTAAAAGAAGGTGGTTGGGAAAAATTCCATCACTTTGTATTTGTATCTGCATGGCAGCGTGACCAATACATTGTAAGATTTGGTATTCCTTATTCAAAATGCTCAGTGATTCATAACGCAGTTGAAGTGAAATACAACCCAAAAGAAAAAGACATGGAAACAATTCGTTTCGTTTATCATACAACTCCTCATCGCGGATTAGAATTACTTGTTCCTATCTTCGAAACTCTAAGCAGAGAATTTGATAATATTCATCTTGATGTATATTCAGGATTTGAGATTTATGGTTGGGAAGAACGTAACGAAGCATATAAAGAAATGTTCCAAAGAATTGAAGACCACGAACAAATGACTTATCATGGTGTTAAATCAAATGATGAAGTTCTTGAAGCTTTAGACAAATCTCATATTTTCTTATATCCAAATATTTGGAAAGAAACATCTTGTATTGCATTACTTGAAGCAATCAAATCACAAATGATTTGTATTCATCCTAACTATGGTGCATTACCTGAGACAGGTGCTAATGCTACAATCATGTATGATTGGAATGAAGATATGAATCATCATGCAAATTATGCTTTTGCTGTCACAAGACAAATATTAACTCAGATGAAAAACGATCCTAAGTATTTCCATGGATTTACTTTCTCTGATAGATTTAACCTGGCAAGAAATTCAATTGCCTCTTTTGCCACAATGTGGTCAACTCTTTTAAGGAACATCGGAGATGTCTACCAAAAATAAAGATAACTTAATACCTTTTCCAAATATACATAGTAACCCACCAATTGACCAAGTCGACGTTTCAGAAAGAATTCGCCAATATAAAGAATCGTATTCTACGGAACTTGCGGAGATTATATGGGAAAATGTATTAGGAGAAATGGCAAGGGCAGGTTGCGAGTTCGATGAAAACATGGATAAGTACTTTCCGTCAATGATTTTAATCTTTGAGTCAATTCGTTCCTTACATTTACAAACAATGGGTGAAGAACATCAATTACAGCCTTTTGCTGAAAATAATGTTATGATACTTGATTCTGACCCAGATCGCCTATCAGGTGGACTCAAAAAGAATTTAGAAGAAACTATTGACATTGACGAAGATTTAGATTAAAATAGCTAGATTAAAGTAAATAATGGATAAATTATGATATTAGTTGACTATAACCAAGTTATGCTTGCGAGCTTATTCGCAGGTATTGGTAATCACACAAATGTCGAACTCGATGAAAATCTTCTCCGACATATGTTCCTAAATTCTATTAGGTTCAATCGCAAAAAGTTTAACAACGAATACGGAGAAATCGTACTCTGTTGTGATAACACAAATGTATGGAGAAAAGATTACTTTCCATATTATAAAGCAAATCGCAAAAAGAACAGAGACGAATCTGAATTAGATTGGAATGCACTATTTGATGTAATCCACGAAATTCGTAGAGAGATTGAAGAGTTCTTTCCATATAAGGTTGTATATGTTGACCGCTGTGAAGCTGACGACATTATCGCAACTCTATGTATGGAACACGGTACTGAATTAAATACAGGTGCCGAAAAGATCTTAATCCTATCAGGAGATAAGGACTTCATTCAATTACAAAGATTCGCAAATGTTGACCAATACAACCCAGTCTTAAAGAAATGGGTAAGGCATGCAAATCCTCAGCAATATATAACAGAGCATATCTTAAAAGGTGATACTGGTGACGGTGTACCAAATATATTGAGTGAAGATAATTGTTTGGCAGTCGGTAATAGACAAAAGCCAATGACAAAGAAAAGAATTGAAATGTTTACCAACACTCCTGAACAAATGGATGAGGAAACTAAGTTAAGGTATAATCGTAATAAACAAATGATTGACTTGACTATGATACCCGAGGAATATCAAAAAATAATCCTCGACGAATATAATAACCAAGAAGAAGTTGGCAGGTCTCATCTGTTTAACTACTTCGTAAAGAAAAAGTTGAAGAACTTAATCGGAGACTTACAGGATTTTTAATTATGATTAGAGATGCAGTATGCGATGTCATTGACGGAGCAAGAAAAGAAAAGAGTGTAAAAGGTAAAGTTGACTTTTTACAAAAATATGAATCAGTACCACTTAAAGGTGTACTTCGTTTAATTTATGATGAAGACGTTGAGTTTATGGTACCTGACAGTAAACCACCATATAAGGAAAATAATCTTATTGATTTAGATACTATGTTGTATCGAGAAGCAAGGAGATTGAGAATTTTCTTTAAAGGCGGTGGTTATGATAACCTAAATCAAATGAGACGAGAATCGCTGTTTATACAGTTGCTTGAAGACTTATACCCAGGAGATGCTAAATTGCTATCAGAGAATATGATTTCTCATACTCCAATTAAAGGTATTACAAGAAAGACAGTTGAAACTGCTTTTCCTGGTTTATTTGAAACTCCCCTACCAGACCTCGGATTTAAATAAGGAAATTGTTATGTCTAGGCGCAGGCGAACAAGCGCAGATTCCGATTGGAATGAATATAAAAAAGTTGATACAAAACGCAAGAAAAAGCAAAAATTATCAGCTGACAGAAAACAAAAGCTATCCAGAAAGGAAAACTTTCTTTCATAAAACTATTGACATTTGGTCAATTCTTTGTTATAATATAATCTGAAATGGAAAAAGAAATGACAAAAATGAACTTTAGAGAAGAAAAATTAATACTTGTAGACTGTGATGGTGTACTCCTTGATTGGAAATATGCTTTCTACAGCTTTATGGCTGATAAAGGCTATATTATGCAGGTACACGGTCAATATGAAGTGGCCGAGACATTCGGCATTACTAAAGCCGAAGCTAAGAAACTTATCAGACAGTTTAATGAATCTGCAAGAATTGGTTATTTACCAGGATTAAGAGATGCAATTAAATATGTCAAAAAATTACATGACGAAGGTTATGTATTTCATTGTATTACTAGTCTCAGTACTGATTACTATGCTGGTAAATTGAGAGAACAAAATCTCGAAACTTTATTTGGCAAAGGTGTATTTGAGAAAGTAGTTTGCCTTGACTGCGGTGCAGATAAGGACGATGGATTATTACCTTATAAAGATAGTGGTTGCATTTGGGTTGAGGACAAACCTGAGAACGCAGAATGCGGTTTAAATCTAGGATTGAGACCTTATCTTATCGCACACGATTTCAACGATGATTACAACCATCCTGACATACAAAAAGTTAGGTTGTGGAAGGAAATCTACGAAGAAATTGTATAAATACAATTATGCAATATAGGATTGGATACTAAATGCCGACATATATCTTTGAAGACACTACAACAGGTGAACAATTTGAAAAGTTCATGTCTATCTCAGCCAGAGAAACTTACCTTCAAGACAACCCACATTTGAAAACTATCATATCCTCAGCGCCCGGATTGAGTGATGCGGCGCGACTTGGTCGTATGAAACCCGACCAAGGTTTTCGTGATTTACTTACAGATATGAAAAACAATAAATCATACACAGGAAACAAAATCAACGACTGGAAGTAATTCCATGGATTACCTCCGCGTTGATGCAAAAGGAGGTTTTATGCCAAGACAGCGTCGTTTATCACCAAAGGAGAGGAAGTTATTGAAGCGGAAACAAGGAAAGGGAACTTTGGATACAAAATTCTCAATGAGAGACATTTCCCCAATGACAGATACTCAAGAAGATATGTTCGACAGCTATCGTGCTGGATATAATATTGCTGCTATAGGAACGGCAGGCACAGGAAAGACAATGTGCGGATTATATCTTGGTTTAAGTGATATTTTAAATGATGATGATTATGACCAAGTTATTATTGTTCGTTCTGCAGTTCAAACAAGAGAGCAAGGTTTTATGCCAGGCACTCAGGCTCAGAAAGAAGCAGTATATGCAGTACCTTACGCTGATATCGTTAACAACTTATTTGGCAGAGGAGATGCTTGGGAAATTCTCAAACAGAAACACTCAGTCAAATTTATGACATCATCGTTCGTTCGCGGACTTACATTTGATAATTCTATTATTATTGTAGATGAATGTCAGAGTATGACCTATCATGAACTTGATAGTATCATAACAAGAGTTGGCGATTCTTCAAGAATTATATTTTGTGGTGATACAGCACAAGATGATCTTGCTGGAACTAGACATAAGCATGATATATCAGGTCTTGCTGAATTTATCAAAGTACTAACAAGGATGGACCATTCATTTAAAATCGTTCAATTTGGAATTGAAGATATTGTAAGAAGTGGCTTGGTCAAGGAATACATTATCGCAAAGGAGAAACAAACAACTAGGCCGTTAGCAATGACTGCCTAATAAATTGGAAGGGGATCTTCGGATCCCCAACCTTCCATAGGATTATATTATGAAACTATTTGAACACAACGCAGAGGCACCTGTCCTCGAAAAACTCACACGGGCAAATGTAGACGGTAAACGTATCTACCAAACTCCATCAGGTGAAGGTTATCCTTCAGTCACAACAGTATTAGGTATTCTTGGAAAAGAATCTTTAATGGCATGGCGTAAACGAGTCGGAGAAGAAGAAGCAAATCGTATCTCTTCTCAAGCTGCACGTCGTGGAACCGCAGTACACAAACTTTGTGAAGATTACTTGGATAACGATCCAGATTTTAAAAAGAAACATATGCCTGCGAATATTGATATGTTCAATAAGATGAAACCTGTACTTGATGATAAGATAAATAATATATGGTACCAAGAATGTTTCTTATACTCTAACGAATTACAAACTGCTGGGCAAGTAGATTGTATCGGAGAATGGGAAGGTGAACTTGCTGTTATTGATTTTAAGACATCAAGGAAACTTAAGAAAGAAGAATGGATTCTCAATTATTATATGCAAGTTGCATTTTATGCAAAAGCATTTGAGGAAATGACAGGTACTCATATTAAGAAAGGTGTTGTCTTTATTGGTGTCGATAATGAAGATCCGCAAATCTTCGAGTTTAATACCACTGATTACATAGACCACTTCAAAGCTGTAAGGGAAACATATAAAGAATTATATGAAAAAGAAAAGGTACATAATCTCTGATACTAACATGGGAGTTTTCTTAGGAACATATAACGGATATGACCTAGGGATGGAAGAAGACGGAAGAATATATGCATGCTTTGCTGCTAACAATCCTTTTGGCTTAACTACATGTTGTTCATTTAAAACTGAACGTGCAGCTCATCATTATATTAGTGATATGTTTCCACCAAGAAAGCAAAGACATCTCTCAACTCTTGAAGTTGAAACAGAATCAGAATTCCCTACTGTCGTTGACATAATTAAGTCAGGACATGGAGACGAAACATTTGATATGATAGACGGATTAGTTGCTGAAGGCAGTCAAGTACTGCATTAATAATAAATAACTATTGACATCATAAAGAAAATAGATTAAAATAGCTCCATTATGATAAAAGAAACTAAATTAATACAAGAAGCACTAATGTTGGCTATCAAAGCCCACGATGGTCAAAGACGGAAGTATACTGGAGAACCTTACTCCATGCATCCTATTGGAGTTTCAAAAATAGTAGAGACAGTAGAGCATACTCCTGAGATGATTGCTGCAGCTTTACTTCATGATGTCGTTGAAGATACTGAAGTTACATTTCGCGAAATCAAAGATATCTTTGGTTCGACTGTAGCAGAGTATGTTCATTATTGCACAAACGTTTCAGAGAAAGATGATGGTAATCGTAAATTCCGTAAAAAGATGGATGCCGATCATTTTGCTCTAGGACCTGCTGAAAGTCAGACGATAAAGGTTGCCGACTTAATTCACAACAGTCAAACCATTATCCCACATGACCAAAAGTTCTTCCATAAAGCTTATAAATATGAAAAGCAATATATGATGGACGTTTTGACGAAAGCAGACCCAATCCTCAAAGGTCAAGCTCAAATAATGCTTGACGAATCATGGAATCCAGTCAAATAGGCTGGATTTCATTTTATCTCCTTATTCCTTTTAGTTCTATCCATATTCCAAAATAATTTAACTTTTTCTCATAAAACTATTGACATTCGTTATGAGATGGTGTATAATGGTTGTATAAAATGAAAAAAGGAAAGGAAATTATGACTAAATTTGACAAAACACAATTTACCTGGGATGGTATGTATTTAATGTATAGAGGCGATTATGTCGGTTCTAAAACTATGGATGAAGTACATCCTGACTGTCACCCTTCTTGGGTCGGTAAAGTAAAGCCTGCATTTATTGCTAGGAACAAGTATGGATCGTTTCCTTACAAGTCATGGATTAACTGTTTGGTTGATAACTATACAGTTGAGGAATACCTTAAGGTTTCAAACGAACTATCTCCTAGAGAAGCAGTTTGGGCTGTTGGATACTCTGGTAGAGGTAGGTATAACAAAAACAAAACTTTTGTGAAAAAAGTTGCTTAAAACTATTGACATTCGTTATGAGATAGAGTATAATAGTTGTATAAATTAAGGAAAAGGTGAAAATATGAATTATATCGTTAAACAAGTAAAGATCCCAGAATCAGAACAGGAATACCCAAATCTGTATGGATGGGGTGGAGCAGAGGAAAGATCTCCTGCATGGAAAGCAAAGCTTGAAGCAATGCATTTCAGTCAAGATGATTCTTTCAATATTAATAATCTTCCTTTCTACGAAGATTGCTTTGAGGTTCAAGCGCAAAGTTTGGACGGTGTTTTCAGAATCACAAACCTATGGGACGACCCTGATGCGGTCTTCACTATCCAACCTGGTCATAGTACTTCAGTCGGTGATATCATCGTAGAGAAGGACACAGGAGATCATTACATGGTCTGTGACTTTGGTTTCAAGCTACTAGGAATTACAGGAGTAATGTCAAATGTCGCTTAATGAATATTTTGAATTTTTGGATGCTCTGAGGGAGTCAGGAACTATTAATATGTTCGGTGCTCCTAAGGTGCTTCAGGATGAGTTTGGTTTGAGCAAAGGAGAATCTTACGAGGTTTTCAAAGCTTGGACTGAGAATTTTAATAACTAATGAATGGAAAAGGAGTATAACTATGGCACATGAATTAGAAATGGTAAACGGTGTAGCCGCAATGGCATATCGTGAAAGTAAAGGAATCCCTTGGCACGGTCTTGGTGTTCCGGTATCGGATGATATGACTCCGATAGAAATGATGAAAGCTGCTAATCTTGATTGGACAGTTTCAAAGCAAAAATCTTTCATTGAACTTAACGGTGAAAAGATTGAGACAGGTCAAGAAGCCTTAGTCAGAGATACTGACGGCAAAATCTTGACGAATGTTTCAGGTAACTGGAAACCCTGTCAAAACTTGGAAGCTTTTGAATTCTTTAATGAATTCGTTGCTAACGGTGACATGGTCATGGATACTGCAGGGTCATTGAAAGATGGTCAAATGGTATTCGCAGCCGCTGATGTCAAAGATGGTTTTTCCTTATTTAATGGTGATGAAGTAAAAGGTTATCTTTTGTTCTCCAATCCTCATGTATATGGAAAGTCTATTGATGTTAAGTTTATTATGACAAGAGTTGTATGTAATAACACACTGTCTATGGCTTTAACTGAAAAAGGTCAGCCTGCTGTAAGAATGTCTCACAGGTCTGAGTTCAATGCTGATACTGTTAAGCAGTTACTTGGTATTTCTCACAACAGAGTGGAACAGTTCAAAGAAGCTGCAGAGTTCCTTGGTTCTAAAAGGTATAATGATTCTGCATTCAAGACATTCCTTGCTCAAGTATTTGGTACTTCAAATCAGAAGGACAAAGTACTGTCAAGAACTGCTGAAAGAGCTTTGGAAATTGTTGATACTCAACCAGGAGCGGAGTTTGCACCAGGAACATGGTGGAATGCTTATAACGCAGTAACATATATGACTGACCATGAAATGGGAAGGTCTGCTGATACAAGAGCTGAGGCTGCTTGGTTTGGACATAACGCGAAAAGAAAGCTTGATGCTCTCAACATCGCAGTTGAAATGGCGGAGGCTGCGTAAGCGGCTTCCATTTTTCATGGAATTTAATCTTATACAACTATTGACATCATAATGAAACTATGGTATAATGGTTGTATAAATTAAATTGATGGAGTTATATTATGGTAAAATTTGATAAGAACGGCAAACCAAGAACACCTGCTTATGTAGGAACATTCAGTACGCAATGTGCTGGAGATATGCTTGAGGTTGATGCAATTAAGGATGTTGTGAAAAGCATGAATGCTGAACTTAAGTATCACAAAGCAAAGGATACAAGAGGTAGAGATATCAGATTCAGAACTACTCTGAAAGCAAGAAAGCCTATCAATAAAATAAGACATCACAGAACTGGTCAGCTAAGAGGCTATACATACCACGGAGATGTGATTGGTGGAATGGAAAATGCCGGTGCGGTCGATGTCTATATTCATAGATACTTGTCTGACGCTATGTGGAAACAAGGAAGAAGTTATGAAAATTAAAATAGAGATTGAACTTGATACCGATAGGGATGCAAATGAAATCCAAGATCTTATTGAAATCGTTGAAAGGATTAGAGATAGAGAAGAGGATGAAGAAAGTTAGTTTATTTTCATAAAAACTATTGACATTTCATTATGAATGTATTATAATAGTTGTATAAATTAAATTAATGGAGAAATTATGAAATTAGTTATTCAAACACAGTACAGAGAAAATTATGCAGCTCACAACGAGGACTATGTCCACGGTGTTTCTGAGCCATATTGGAAGTTCAAGGGTGGCGAAACATTCGTCGTTTCTTGTTCATTTGCTGATGCAGCTGACTCTGCGTTTAGGCAATCTGCGTTTGATGCAGTTTCGTACTCTAACGAAATGGCTGAGGAATATGTTCTTGATTGGGAGATCGTCGATGACGCTGAGTTCTCAATCGCAAACCACATTGAGGAGTGGGAAACTCCAACGATGCTTTGGTTTGATGGTGAGCATTTCATGGCAACCAAGAAAACTGACAATACCGACATGGGGTATATGAGGTCTGAAATTCTCACTAAGTTTGAGTCATGGACTATCACTCCTGAAGATAGGATGTCAGATTATAAATCAACCTTCACTATGGAAGACGGTTCGGAGTTAACATATGCCGAACTTAGTTCCTACTTTTCGGAGGCAGCGTAATGAAAGATATTCTATACACTGTCATATCAGTCTTGATTATATCAGCAGTATTCTTTTTTGCCGTATTGGTAAATGCGAATGTTCCTGATGTCCATGTATCGCATTCAACAGGCGAATGTGTGGAGGTAATTAACTACGACGAAAGGTTTGACTACAATTGTAAGAATTACCCTTCGAAGTATAACCACGTATGGGTGAAATAATGGAAGAACTATTAAATCAAATATTCGCAGGTGTAATACTTATCGTCTGCATGGTCTTTGCTTATATCGGATGTCACATGTCCGTTGAGAAAGACGCAAAGAAACACATCCCTTTACTTTGGGAAAAAGGTGGATTCTTAAATAAACAATATCATAAGTATTTTGATAAATCTAATGTAAAGTATTTTGATGGAGATAATACATGAAACCTCTTATTGATTATTATACTACCGCAACTGACGCTGTTGTAAGTGGTATTAAGTCAGTGAATTGGATACGAGTTAGTAAATTGTTATTAGTCGTTCCTTTGGCTCTTATTTGGACACCACTCTATTATGCAATAGATTATATTCATAAAGGTGCAGTGTGGTTCAATACAGCAGGTGGAGATCTTATTGAGGAGTTTATGAATGATTGAGATTTTGAAAGAAGTAACTGATTGGGATGATCTGAAAATCAATAATGGTTTCTATCACGTCAATCAAGCTGGGCATTTAATTGCTCATCAAGCTGCAGGTGGTAAACTTAAAGTATTTAAAAATCCACTTAAACAGTTTTCTAAATCAAGACGTAAGTTTTTGAAAGTTGGAGATTATCAAGAAAAGAATAATCTCGGTGGTATTCCTGTACCAGGAAGTAATGGGAATACTTATTATATCGTGGATGGTAAATGTAATTGTAAAGGATTTCAGTTCCGCGGTGATTGTAAACATATAAGGAGTATAGCATGACAAATAAACCAAGCCTTTTTAGACGAGTAACATTATTCGTCGTAGATAGTTGGCGTCTTATAATGGATGCTAAATTTAATCCGTTACGATTCATTCCTGACCCAAGCTTACAGACATACTTTATGTTAGTCTTGTTTACTATGTGGTCGGTGTATTTTGGATTTGTAGCAAGTTTCTATTTTGGGTGGTTAGGATATAGTACACTTACAAGTATTGTTGTACATATCGGAATATTACTACCTATTGCATTTACGAACGCAGTGTTTATAGATGCTGAACGTAATGGTTCAAAATGGGTACAAGATTGGAGAGATGAACAGTCAAGTTTTGCTCTTCTGAAAAAGATCGCACGAGGAAACTTTGAAAAAAGAGTCAAGTGGGATATTGACAAGGAAGCATAATGGGTAAAATCAGACAAATTGTATATAAGTGGATTGATAGGATGATAGAGAAATCATTCCAAAGACAAGCTGATAGGTTATTCAAAAAGCATAATGTTTTAAGATTAGGAAAGGACGAATGATGATTGAACAAGCTACAAGAGAAGATGTAATACGCAAATACTTTACTGCTTTTAGTAATAAAGATATTGATACATTAGAAGCAATGTTTGATAAGGATGTCACACTAACCGATGTTTATACACTAACCGATTGGGATATATCTGCAGAAGGTATTTTACCTGTATGTAGAGCAAATGAGCAAATCTTTAATTCTGTATTGAGGATCACTGCAATTCCTGAAGAGATTATTATTGACGGAAATAATGTTTGTGCATTGTTAACGATTGAAGTAATCACTGAAGGTACTGACCCAATAAATGATTTCGCGGAAAACCACGAAACACTTAAAGTCGTAGATTTAATTACGCTGACTAACGACCTTAAGATTAAAACAATATCAGCGTTTAAGCAATAATTATGGACGAAAGAATCTTAAAAGAAATACAACTCGCAAGAAAATTAGCAAGAGAGATTCAATGGGTTATTGATTCTGGTGGTGTAATGCCTGTTCAGATTCTTAATCAATACAAACCTCTTAAAAAGTTTTATGACGACTGTATCGCTGAAGAAGAACTTATTTTCTATAAGTAGTAAATATTACAAAAAAGTTACATAATTTATAATGTATTATAAATTTTTTGTATATATAGATTTGTAAGAGAAATGATTCTTCTTACAACTGAGATAAATATGAACTTTGAAAAATTTAGAGACGGAATGGAATTAACAACATTAGTTGGAATTTTTATGCTGTCACTATTAGGGGTAAATCCAAATGTTTAAAAGAGGTTGGGTAAAGACATTCTTTAAGTATTGGGTTCAACCCTGGCATCCAAAGGGGTGTATTAAAAACTCGTAACAATAGGAGAGGAACATGAGATCGTTCGCAAAGCGGATTGTTCTCAATAGTGAAATCTGTATCGAGTGCGTACTAATTTCCGTCTTTATGGGAATGACGTTTTACAGCATAAGTACGATTGCATAACCTGAGTGCAATCCAAACCGGTTGAAGGTGGTCGAAAGGCCACCTTTTTTTATCTTTTAAAACAGCGTGGGTTTCTTTTTGCTTCTTTTGTAACCTGAAAGTTATTCTGTACTACAATTCCTGTCGTATATGACGATACAGTTTGAAACGTACCCCACTCTCTTGGATAGGCACCATAGATACTTTCTAATAAACTAATAATTGTAACTTTAAAAAGTATAAGCTTTAAGAGAGATGGATCTTTACCAACTATTGGATTTGCTTCTGAGATACAATCATACTTTAATCCTTTATATGTTGAAAAGACATCGAGAGCGTGTATGAATAGAAACTCAGATTGATAGTTAAAGTCTCGTGATTGATTAAACTCTAAGTGTGATAGATCAATGCTTTCTTTATGTTGCCATTTAGGATCATTTTGCAGAGCATCAAATGATGGAAGCATATCAGGTCCATACGGTAAATTAACAATTGCACCATTTGGCATTATCCTTGCTTTACCAACAACGACTCTTTTTACAACTTCTTTATTATATGGTACGGTCATACCATTGCGTATTAGAAATTTCTGAGTATCGTTGAGACTTATATAAGTTAATTCGTCAGGTATATAAGCGTATGCAGGTAAGGCAATTAAGCCTATGATTAAACTACTTAGTAGTCGCGATAAAAACTCCATTCCAATCCTTGGGTAGATCTTGCGTCTTCATGTATTCACAACGCTCAATCCACATATTGTAGTATCCTTTCATTTGACCTTCGAAGCATTCCATTAAATCATTGCATATTTTAATTGCTTTATCAAAATCTTGTTTCTGATAATTCATATGCATATCATGGTGCATCTGAGCCGGTTTAATATATTTATCTTTATTCAAGTCAAGTACTGTATGTATTT
>Ga0187217_1000588_pt1 | contig 15208 bp, 23 predicted proteins | sample 15SPOviralmetaG_FD_130165 | JGI IMG/M metagenome (GOLD analysis project Ga0187217, IMG submission 130165) | Marine viral communities from the oligotrophic San Pedro Time Series (SPOT) site, San Pedro Channel, CA, USA - 15 SPOT_SRF_2010-09-15... | ecosystem: Environmental > Aquatic > Marine >... | reverse complement strand
CACGAGCTTCCACATGCGGTCCTGGCGGTTGACGAGCGCGACGCTCTTCAGAAGCCGGATGTCGCGGTTGAGCTCCGTGCGCCCGTTCAGCTGGTTCAGCCTCCAGAACACGTACGGGTACGACGAAAAATTCTTGCGGTCCTTTTTCACCTGCGACCGTATTTTTTCAAACGGCTCCTCGAGCTGAAGAAACTGAAACACGAGCATCTCTTCGTACTCGGGCTCGATCTTGATCGGCTTGAACTGCGGGTTGATTCGTTTCGTGATCGCGACCACCGACTCGTAGAAGCGGTGCAGACGGAGCCGCTTCAGGATTTTGCGTATGTGAAACGAGTTGATCTTGTGTCGGGGAATCGTCTGTTTGTTGATCTCGCTCACCACGAGGTCAAACTTGTCGCGCGGAATCGTCGAGCTCGTCTTTCCCTGGAGCTGGCGCAAAAGCTCGCGAAGGTGGTTTATGCGCTTGTAGCTGAACGAAGACGCCGCCGACACGTTGCGGTTGTAGCTGAGGTTTCTCGACGGGTCGCTCGAGTCGATCTCGTGCACCGACAACACCAGCCCGCACACCGAGCAGCACACCGAGCAGTCCTCCTTTTGTACGCCGACCTTGCCGCAGCAGGTGAGCTGGCCCCTGTTGACGTAGTAGTCGCGGCTCTGCTTGCTCGACTTTGTGTACAGGTCCGGGTAGAACTTACGCAGATACTTTGCCACGCACATATTCTTTTCCCTCCGGAGACGGTGCGTGTTCTTTTCGTCGTTGGAACACTTGATCTTGGCGTTGATGCTGTGGTACTCGTTCAGTATTGGAATGCTGTCGAGCAGGTAGTTGGTCAAGAAGTCCGATTGAAGCTCCGAACGAAGATTCCGAATCTTGGTCGAGTATTTGCTGTGGAGGTGCGTTCCGCGTTCGTATTTCCCTAGAGACTGCTCCACCTCGTCGATCTCGGACAGAATCCGCTTCGTCTCCTTTTGCTTGACATTGTTCGAGTACACCGAGTGCAGTTTCACAATGTCGTATTCCCGAGCCGGCGCGCCCGCAGGTCGCATTTTTCTCTTCATATTTCTACGAAAAAAAGTGTTGCCAATTAGCACAAGATGAACGATTTTAAATTTGGCTGGGTATTCCACTTGCTGGTCGCATTCGCCCTTCTGATCCAATTTTACGGTCGAGACAAGCTTCAGTGCGACAAAACGCGCATGATCGTCGTTCTGATCTTCTCGCTCACCACGGCCGGCGCGCTCGTGCTGCTGGTTGCGCCCGCCTTCTCCGCCAGCTAACGCTTGTGGGCCTGCGCCGCGATCCCGGGATCGAGGGACGAATGCACAAGCGCGCGTGTCCAAACGCGAGGAAAATAAAATCTAGATTGGGAAAAGAGATTTGTCCGAAGCCGAAGCATGATTCGAGTAAAAACGAAATCCGGCGTCAAGCTCCGCACGCTTTTTGAAACCATCTCGCCGCTTCTGGTCGAGGGCACGATCGAGTTTTCTGCTAAAAGCATGCGCGTGCGCGGGTCAAACCAGATCAGCTTCTGCGACGCGCTGATTTCCGCCGACGAGGACGAGACCGAGTTCGAGTACAACTGGCCCACCGAATCGCACTCGATCGGCGTTTCGTTCGAGACCATTCATTCGTGCCTGTCGGCCGTCTCCCCCAACGACTCCGTCGCCTTCTTCATCTCCACCGAAAACCAAAACTGTCCGCGCCCGCACATCACGCTCTCGATCGAGAGCACCGACATCGGCTATGTATACGAGGACAGCCTGTACTTGCTGATGCTCGAGTCGCAGGTGATGGAGGACGCCGACCGACTCAAGAGCTTCGACAAGCTCGTCTCGATGTCGTCGACGCTTCTGTTGCGCGTGCTCCGCAACTCCGCCAAGCGCAGCGACGGCGTGCAGATTTACACGCGAATTTACAAGAACAAGGAGAAGATCTATTTTCGCTCCGACGGCGACGACGCCTCGCTCATCTTTTCGCAGCACTTTGAATCGGACGTCAAAAGCGCCAAGGATTGCCTCAAAAAGGACATCTTCAGCCTCAAGTTTCTTTTGCTGGTACGCCTTTGTCAATGTTTGAACTTTATGTCTTGCCTTTTTTTTTTCGTTGGCACAACTCACCATCACTTTGTGAATTCGTTCTTTTCATCTGTCAGGTGACGAAAGCGACCAACCTGAGCTCGACCGTCAAAATCTACCTGAAAAACGAGTCCTATCTCGCGATCAAGTACGCCATCGGGGTCAATTCTTCCGTGCTGTTTTGTCTGGCGCCGCAGGTCGAGACCGCGCAGGACTGCCCCTTCACGAAACTCGAAATGCTGCAGCTGTCGCGCAAAGCGCCCGCCACGTCCAGCGGGAGCAACCTCAAGGTCAGCAAATTGCGCCGCCCCGTGCGCCGCCGCAAGAAGCGCGCCGTCATCAAGGCGCAGACCGAGCAGGAAACGCTCACCGAAGCCCAAAACGCCAAGCCGATTGCTCCTAACGAATCGGTTTTGTCTGTCGCTCGTTCGGCGGAGTAACTGAAGACGGCGAGGAAGAACTTGATGTAGAATTTGATTTGATTGTCGAGAAACGACAAGAACGCAGCGGGGACCTTTTCTTTGACTTTTTTGAAGCGCAGCGGGAACGTAGATACTTGATGGCGATCGATTGCGAGTGGTTGAGCATGTCCTAGTATCCAAAAACATTTAAATTATAAACTTAAGACAAATCAATCTTTTTTCGGCCCGATTCCGTCTCCTCCGCAAACGAAACGCTCTTTTTCTGCTCTGAGCTCGGCTCCGGATTCGTACGCACGCTCTCAAACCCGACCGACTTCGTGTCGTCGTCCTCCACCGCGCGAGCGTCGCGCGCGTCCGACCGAGCAGACACCGTCGGGCCCGTCATCCCCCCCGACGGACGATTCTGGTGCCGCATTGCCTCTTCCCGCATGCGGTTGTACTGCTCCTGCTGCGCCAGCATCTTTTGAATCTCTTGTTCGCGCTTGCGCTTCTCCTCCGCCTCCCTCTGCCGCTGGCGCTGCTGCTGCCCGCCCATCAGCCTCCTCGAAATCGAGTACACGACCATGTTCGACCCGATCGCGCCCAAGTACGTCAAAACCGGCGACATCTCCGCAATCGAGTCTGCATAAAAGTCGTAGATATCAGCCAGCAGATTATCGTACTGCGAGATTGTCAGCATAAGGTGCTCCGCGTAGCCCGTCAAGTCCACATACTTGTTCGGAAACCGTTCGCAAAGGCCTTCGGCCACCCGCGCAATGAAGATCGTGGCCCGCTTGAAAAAGTCCACCGTCATTTTCGCCCGGCCAGCGTGCGTCGCGACTTTGTTCAGCTTGCGGAGCGTAGCGAGGTTGTCCGACTCGCTAAACTGAATTGACGGGAAATCTTTTCGCGCATTCAGTCGGTTCAACCGCCCAATGATTCGCGCCTTCTCCTCCTTTTCTTGCGCAAGCTTCATTTCGGCGTGGCTAGGACCGAACTGGTACGAGTTCAAAGCCAAATCAGGGGCCAGTCTCGACGGAGACGCCGGAACGCCGCCGAACTCGGCCGGAACATTTGCGTCATTCACAACCTTGGCATCCTCGGCCGTGCTCGCGGCCGCCTCTACCGGATCAAACGTTTTGCTCGGGTTCTGAAACGCGGATATAGACTCGGTGTCCATTTACCTTGTTGAATCAATTTTTTCGAGGCGAATTAACACTTTTGTAGTGGCCCCGTCGAATGAATGCAACGAATTCCTCGAATGTCATTTCATCGTTCTTGTCCGTGTAGTGCAGAAAATTGCGCGACCCGCCGCGCGCAAACCGTGACAAAAATCCAAACAAAGCACGATTCACAGTGCGACTTCGCGTATACCTCTTGAAAATCAGTGGAACGTGCGCTTTGATCAAAAAACTGTACACCGTGACCAGAGTCGCCCGGTCCTTCTCGCCGATCAACTGCTCCACGATCTTCTCGTATAAAACAGTTCTCCGGAACTCGAAAAACGTCACGTGCAAGAAAATGAGCTGCGTCGCAATCACGTCTCGGCGAATATCGCCGGGGAGGTCGCTAATGATCTCGTTGTTTCTCGATCCGTGGGCAAACCTGTCCAACACGAACGGGGCGTGCTGGCACAGCGAGCTCGAAAAGTCAATCATGTATGTGCGTCGCTTCAGCACGTTAAACAAAATGTTCGACGGCTTCAAATCGATGCACGCGAAGCCCAAACTCAACATTTTGTTCAAATGCACGATGATCTGCGGGGCCATAATGTTTGCCAACTTGACGCGAACGCCTTTATCGACATTCTTCAACACCTGCGACGCCGTCGGATGAAAGTCCAGCGCCAGCATCGACCCGCCCAGGTTCGGGTTCGACGTCTGAAAAAACACGCTGCCCCGAACGGTCGGCGAGATTCCGTTCAAACTGAAAAGATGGTTCAAAAAGAACTCGCTGCTTTGCTCATCAATGTTGTTCATTGCAAAGACTTGAAATTTAGCCACAATGTCACTATTTCGCAAGCGAAACACGCGCCCAAACCCGCCCTCCGCGATCACCTTTTCCGGAAAAGGAAGCTTTACCGCGCACTTTCGAAACAGCTCGCTCGCGTTTTCCACGTTGAAATACGCTTTCAGACCCCGCGTCGACTTGCTCTGCACGCCCATCGGAAGATTCAACGCAAAGGTCTTGCAAACGCGTATCTGCGGCTGCTTCGGAACACGGACGAGCGTATTTTTTTTGTTCGTAAAGCCGCTCATCAAAAAATCTTTTTTTATTACCAAGATTTTAAAATGGCGACGTCGCGAAAGAATTTCAAGCAAACTAAAATTTCAGATTTCTTGAGCTCGAATCGATTGAATGAATCCGCTCTCGACGAGTACGCCGCCTGGCAAAGCAAAGGACAAGTCTCAAAAACCATGCCGACCATCGAGAACGTGTTGCGCCGGTTCGGAAGATCCGAAGTGAGGAATTATCGAGAACTGCTTGAAACCGCGGAAACGCTTGGCGTGTTCTACAACGTCGACTCCAAATCAAACATGAACGCCAAGTGCTGCCGAGCGCGCATTCGTGAAATGCAAAACGCCATCGACCACCTAAACGGAAGCGATGACATGTTTTCTTTCTAGTTATTATAAATGATCCTGAAGAATGTTAAGCTTCCGGCCGAGATTATGAAAATCGTGATTTCTTACATGTTCGATCCTTTGAAGGATGTAAAGAGGGAATTGCTACAGCGTTGGAAACGTTGCGCGAGAATTGTTCACGACGAGGACGACAGGGCGAGCCTAAATCGTCAATGTGCGTTTTTTTGGTTTAACTAGATTCAGCCGCTTTGTTTTTCCGCTCGACCGCTTCAGCTTTATTTTTGTCGCCGAAAAATTCGTTTTAAAAAACCTCGGCGCGTTTTTTGACTTCTTCGCGATTTTGGCGCGCTTTTTTGCCTCAAAAATCAAATTCGTTTTTCTTGCCGGCTTTGTAGTTTTGTCAATCTTCCGCTTTGAGCTAAAGATGTTGAATCCAATCGGGAACAGCCGCAAATTCTCCGGCACCGCGCGCACCGTCGTTTTGTTTTCGCGAAATTCCTCGATCGACATAAATCCACCGTACTCGCGAAGAGCCGACCAGTGCGGCGCAGAGAGAAGCGGAGTCTCCAAACTTATCTTCAAAATCGCCTTGCGCATGAGACAGAGTAGCGAGCCCGCAAACAGCTTCAACTTGCGCGAGTGAGAATCGTTCGCCGCCGCCATCGCGCACTCGAACGAGCAAAAATTTCCGCTACAAATGAATTCGTTCTTGTTTTTGCTTCGCTTGAATGGAATACCGATCGGCTGCGTCTTGAATGTGTTTCTGCACCACCAGCACTTGATGTCGGTAGTCTTCGGGTACGATTCGCCATTCTTGTTGATGTAGCTCGGAGACCGCATTATCGAAGTGTTGCTGAGCTTCATGTTCAACTCCAACAGCACTTTTTGGTTTCGACTTGATTGCGGAATCGACCTCGCTTTCCCAGAAATGAGCTCGTGCCGCGGATCTTTCAACTCGTACTTTGCTTTCACGTCCGCTTCTGGCGGCCCGATAAAATCGAACACATCGATCTCGAGATTCTCGTCGTCATCGTCCTCGTTCACCGGCGGCGGCGGAGGCAATTCGTCAAGAAAATCAAGCAGATCCATCGTGTCCAAAGCGGGGAAGAAAAAATTGATTTAACAAGTAAATGTTGAGTTTTTTGTTTGAAAACTCGTTCGTAAGGATGATTGCAATTGCCGCGCTTGCCGCGGGATCGATTTTTTTGATTTTCAAGCTCCGCCAGCGTCGCCAACGCGAAGCCAAGCAGCGTCTCGAAGAAAAAAAAGAAAAAAAGTCGACCGAAACCAACAAAGAAAAAACCGTCGACGACCTCCTCGCCGAATTGAAAATCAAATTCAGCGAAATGAATCCAGATGGCGACTTTAAAGAGTTTGTGATTTCGACGTGCGTTGAAAAAGTCGAGGCAGAGAAAGAAAAAAGTGCGCCGAGCCCTAAAATCGAGAAGAAGGAGTCTATGCCCAAAAAAAAATCAAGAGCTTCGCCGAAAAAGAAGACAAAAATTCAGCTCGTCGAATAACGTAAGCGGCCGAATTCTGCGATCCCGGGATCGCCAATTAAGATGATATACACCCTCGATCCCGGGATCGAACCCAAAAGGGACTGGAAAGTTTTTTACCAGTAGTGCCCACCATTGTATTTTATTTTAATCGTCTTTGCCTCTCGCTTAGGGCAGGCAAAATATATTTTCTTCTTCTTGTCGACGAAGTCGACCTCGACATTGGTTTCAAAAATGATACAAAACGCTCGAACCTCGAGCGCCCCGCCCCATGTTGAAGTATTCCTCATTTCCCGGCAGTACTGCGCGAGCGTGCCTCTGCCGAGCCAATTCACGACTTGGCTTGCTCTCTTCCGATCGAAAAGAATCGGATCTGTCGAAATGAAATCGACAATCTGATTTCGCAACATCACGTGGTTTACTTTGAATTTTTTTGGATCGTTTTTGCAATTGTTTATTAGCGACACAAACAAACAGCTCATTTTCAAACGAATATATTTTTACGAAAACCGAGAGGACACGCGGCATCTAATTTTTTCGCTGTTTCTTATCGTGAAGCGCGACTTCCGAGCCGGAGTTTCAATTTTTGTAATAATTTTCTTTTCTTCGAATTCTGGAACGTCTTCTACTTTCTTCCGAGTATCTTTTAGCGAAACCATTTTGATCTCGCCCTTCGTCCCGAACGAGCCCGTCGGATCGTTTCTCTTTTTGTGTAGTGCCCACCACCGCCCGCTTGGGTTCATTTTAAACGACGGGAGCGGATATTCGGACTTGAAATAATGTACGTTGTCCTCTATTCGATCAGATGGGTTCCCGCTGCAGTTGACCATGACGAACGTGCTGAAGTTTTTCGTGCAGCTCGTGTAAACGCGGTCGAACTCGCGAAAATTCTTGAATACGATCGAAAAGTTATCGTACAGCTTCCTCCTATAAATGCTCGACTTTTCTTGCGAAGCAAAGATCAGGTCGGAATTGCCTCTCGCGCTCGGCGGGAGAAGCAGAGCGTACTGAAGCGTGATAATAAGCGTGATACCCAAATGCCTGCCGTTCATGAACGCCCGCCGAACCTGCTTCGTCTGAAAAAGGCTCGCGTTGTACGCGAGATCGTCAATCAAAATGAAAATTTTTTCGGGTGTGCCCTTCTGAGCGGCTCTGTCTTGGCGCTCGAACACGCGATCGAGGAGGTCGAGGTCTAGCTCGTCGTAAATATAACTCGACGGCATAACTTTTGCGTAGTCGCGAATGGAAGCGTTCGATCCAACAAACGCTAACCCCCATTTGCATTTCGTGCTCAAGTGTTTCAAAATCGACATACAATTCACTGATTTGCCTGACCGCCTGCGACCGATCAAAATGATGACAGGACAATCGGGCATTTTGTCGAGGTCATATTCAATTATTTTCATTTAATTGTCCTAATTTTTTTTTATCGGCGCTTAAGCTTGCGGCGGTGGATCGCGAGTTTGCCGTTGCTGGCCTTTTTGAGAAAATACAAGAACCCAGCGCGCCTGCTCACCGCGTTTGACATGATTTTTTGCGGTGCCGACTTGCGCGTTCCGGCCTTCTTCCTCTTCACTCTGTAGACGTCATTTCCTTTCAAATAATACAAATATTTTGCATAGTCTGGCACGAGGCCAATGGGGCAAACAGCTTTCGTGCACTTTTTCTCTGGCATGTTTACATATTCCATATAAAAAAATTACAGGACACGGCTGTCCGGATCCATTTCGTCGACCGAGAAATGGTTCAAAATAGAAAAAACCGGCCGCGGAAAAAATGAATGATTTTTCCAAAAGGCAGCGGAAATTTTTTTGATTTCGCGAAGCTCGTCGATAACGTTGAAGCGGCCTGTAATCGGTTCGAGCTTCTCGTGACACGGAAGAGACACGAAATTGGGCACGCCGACGATTTCCATCAAGCGGTTGATTGAGCTCATGGGCTGTAGAATAAGCCTCGCGAAGCGACGCCTGTCCTGCGAGTAAATGCACCTTGACGCAACCGGGTGGTAACGGCCGTCGATTGCGAGCGCCTGGCGGTCGATTTTGACGTCGAAGAAGTCGCCCGTGATCGAAGCGACTCGCACGGTCCAGCCGTTTTTGAGGATGGAAATGATTTTTCCCTCGCACTGCTCCGGCGCCGCGATTCCGAAACGATTTGCATCTTGGCCGTTGACGAGAAGGAAGTCGCCGACTCGAGGAAGACGCAGCTCGGTGCGACTCAACAAGTTCTTTTTCCGCTCAATCAGCCCCTTGTAGACGGCCTCTCTGAAATAAATCTGTCGCTTTTTGGGCTTCTGCACGCCAAAAATGTGCTTGTGAAATGCCAGCGTCCGCTTTCCGTTGTAAAATGAGATCCAGGAAAAGTCCTGGACGTGCAGAACCATGGACTCGACGAGGTCGCCGGTCTCGCTGACGAGCAGGGGAAACTTGTACATGAGCGCCAGTTTGTCAAAGGCGAACGCGTTCGTGACGACGAGCCATCGTTTTCCGCTAAACGAAATGACCGAAAGTGACGTGATGGTTGGATGCTTGGTGTCGACGTGACGCGGACAGCGCGACATGCTTTGAATCATTTTCATTTACGCAACTTTATTTATACTAAAAAAGGGTCGATCCCGGGTTCGAAGCAAAAGTGTATACATGCAAAAAAAAAGTTGATCTTTGTCAAAGAGAGAGAGAAGATGGACTGGACAATCGTAAATATCGTGGAGCACAAGGAAGCGTTATTCGTGCCTGTGCAGGTACTGGACGACTTTTTTACAGAAAAGAGGAACGCCGAGTCGCAGCCGAAACCCGAAAAAGGACCAGAAGAGAAAGAACTTTCTTTCAACCGACCTCTTCCGAAACTGCCTCAGCGCTCCGTTGGCCTTGGCGCGTTGATTGAGCGCTTCGGGAAGCGCGTGTCTCGTCGCAAACCGAGGAGCAAATCACTTTCGGCGACGGCGTCTTGAAGAAGATCGGCGCTTGCGCGATCTGGATTTGCGCCTGCGCGACTTTGACTTGCGCTTGCGCGATCTGGACTTTGACTTGCGCTTGCGCGACCTGGATCTGCGCTTGCGCGATCTGGACTTTGACTTGCGCTTGCGCGATCGCTTGGATTTGCGAATCGATTTCCAGTCGAGCGGCTTCGTTTTCAGTGGACCCGCGTTCATGTAGTCGGAAAGGTCCTGCCCATTACCGAATCCGAGCGACCCGCCGCCGCTAGCTGCCGCCGCTTGGTGCATAATTGACCCGCCGCTTGACGACCCGCCGCTTGACGATCCGCCCGGCACGCCCGCCATGCGCCTAGCTGCGCCTCGAACAGACTTCCAAATTTTTCCGTAACTTGGGCTCGACCAGTTTGCAATGTCGGCCTTGATTCCGTCCGCGCGACCGCCGGACCAAGACCCGGACCCGCGCATGATTTGTTCCATGGTAGGCTCCATATCTGCGGACATGTTTATTTCTTGTCAACAAATTTATTCGGAAACTGGTCCAACAACGACGTTGGATCACGGACGCACATTGACTTACGCATGATGTCGATCGATCCGCGAAGCATGATCGGGTGTTCTGATTCGTTGTCGGAAGAGTCGTTGATTGCATTGCATTGTCTTAGCACTGGAATCCGGCGGATCTCGGACCCGCGGACGATCTGTCTAAAGAATCTTGTACTCGCCCTTCTAAACATTTATTTTCAACTTACATTTTTTATTTTTTTTTGCCTCGGTACGGCTCGAACTCGGCCTGGATCGCGAGGAGCATTCCCGCGGCGCCCGCGGCTAGGGCGGCGGCGGCGAGCGGCGTGGTTCGTCGCCTCGTTCGTGGCACCCTAATTCTTCTGTGCCTTCTTCTCCTAGACTTGCGTCTCTTGCTTTTCGAGCGTCTTCGAGTCCTGCGCCGAGAGCGAGATCTCGGCATTTACATGTTACCAAGAAATTTTTAGTGTATTGGCTTTTATCTTGACGTTGAAGTCTCTCGACTTGAGGGTATGCGCGACGATCTTGGCGATGCCGTCGTTTTCTCGGGGCTGCTTGAACTCGGTGATGACCTCGAATTCGGTTCTGTTCATTTTTAGCGAGGCGGCGATTCTGATTTTTTTCTCGACGATCTTGAGCTGGCGGTCGACCTCGCTCTGCTTGGGCTGCAGAGCTCGCTCGAGAATATCTCTGGCTTGCTTGGCGTCCATTTCCTCTTCAGCCTGTTTTTTTGGCGGACCACTTGGACAGGCTGAATTCATCTTCGTTGGGCGCAACGGCGATCGGCTCGTCTACAACGGGCGGCTGCGGGAGATCCTTTGCAGCTTCTGGGACGAGGTCGGGCTTCTCCTCCGGTTTCATTTCCTGCCCGAGCCCGAGATCTGGCGTGAATCCGACGCCCCTGGCGTCGGCCGCCTGCTTGATGAGGGCGTCCTCGACCTGTGGCGATGGCGTCGGATCTTTATTTTCTGGTTCTTTTTGTGCGCTGGCGTCGCCGAGCCCCATGAGGTTGAGGGCGCCGCCCGCTGCTTCGCTCAAAACTTCTTTTACAGCTGAGAACATGGTCTTAAAGAAAAAAACTAAAATATTTTGTTCAATTAGAAACATATGCTGGCGAAGAAGTTCGACAACGCAAAACACAAAATCGTGGGCTGGCTCGCCTCGGAAAAAATCGATGGGATTCGCGCCACATGGGACGGCAGGCGCATGGTTTCGCGAAGCGGAAAGGAAATTCGCATTCCCAAAATAATGAAAACGTATCTGCCCGGCGAGAGCAAACTGGACGGCGAGCTGCACTACGGCCGCGGCAATTTTCCGAAAACGATCCAGCTGATTCACGCGGACGAGCCTAATTTTTCTGGTTTAAGATACGCGGTGTTTGACGCGCCGATGCCGGACGTCCCGTTTGGTCTGCGCGTGAAGTACGTGGACGAAGTTTGCCGGCGAATTCGAAAACGCGCGCCCCGGGGTCGGAGGATTCCGATTCACCCGGTGAAGCACATTGCCGTAAAATCACTGGCGCACGCGAGATCCATGCTGAAGGAGGTTCTGGACGTGGGCGGAGAGGGCGTGATCGTGAGGCACCCGCAAAGCCTTTACCGCCACGGTCGTTCGAATTTGTATCTGAAGCTGAAGCCGGTGGTCGAGATCAAGGGCGTTGTTGTGGGGTTCGAGCCCGGGGTCGTGGGTTCGAACGAAATTCGGCTTGAAAACGGCGCGTTCACGTTCATCAAAGGGAAGCGTCTTCCTGTCGGCAAAGCGGTTGTGGTGGAGGCGCAGCAGATACTTGCGTCCGGGGCTCCTCGTTTCGGGCGCATCAAGTGAGCTCGTTGTCGGAGTCGGTTTCTGTTTCTGTTTCTGTTTCTCCGAGCATGACGGCATTGTTGAGGATACGGCGCATGTAGAGAAAGTAGGCGGACACGGAGGCGACGATGGAGGATACAAAGAGGACGCTGGCGAAAATCTCGATGGTCGACATGTTCCAAAAGCTTGACATATTTTCTTTTTTGGAGAAAATGGACTCAAAGCACACGCCGATGGACTTTGCGAAGACGATGTCAATCGTGACGAAAGAAAACGACGAGAACAACTGCCCGATTTGCTTCGAGAGTTTGGATTCGAAGAGCGTATACAAACTGGAGTGCGGCCACGAGTTTCACAGCGAATGCATCATCCAATGGTTCCGGTATCCCGAAAATGGGGGCACGTGTCCGATGTGCAGGTCAGCCGGGCGATCGCTTCGCAACAAGAGCTACATGGACCGCAAGGCCTGCCTGAAGAACAACATCGCGTTCTCGAAGCGAGTTGGAGCTCCGAAGCACCTAAAGACGTTGGTGAAACGCTACAAGACGATGCAGAAGAAGCGGAGGGAGCGTCTGGCGGAGTTTCGCGCGTGGAAAAAGTCGGAAGACGGACTCCGTTTCAAGGAGTTGCACAAGATCTACCGCAAGGGCTTGCGGAATCAGTGGGCTGGATACAGGTGCCCGGAGGGCTGCCTGGAGAGGCAGATCGCAAACTATCCAATCATTCCAATTCGCATCTCCAGGAACAGCGGCTGAGGTGCGTCGATCCCGGGATCGCACCGGAAGAGGATGACACCCTCTGTGGGTGTAGGTCGGGGCAAGATGATTCAGTACGCGATACGCTCGAGCGACTCGGCAAAGAGGAGTCGCATCGCGGAGAACAAGCGCCTGGCTCGGCACCTGATGTTTCTGATTTACGGCTCAAAGCTGGACGCGCGGCGGCCGCTCGACCACGCGAACTGCACGTCGCTGCGCGATGCGCGCGCTCGCTACGAAAAGTTCAAAAATCAAAAATAAAAATGTTGCGTTAAATAAATAAAACATAATGCCTCGCCGCCGTTCTAAATCTCGTCGCCGCTCTCGCTCTCGCCGCCGTTCGACCTCGCGCTCTCGCAGCGCCCGCGCCCGCGCTTCGCGTCGCGCGGCCATTCTTCGCCGCCTTCGGCAGATCGTGCGCGCCTCCCACGCCCGCAGATATTAAACTCTTTTGAATTTTTTTCCCTTGAAACTGAGCCCGCCATTTTTTTCAATTATTACGTTTCCACAGGTTTCTGACGCGCCGGGGCGCAGACAGAAGTGAATGCTTTCGCCGAGCTTTGCGAGCGTGTGCGTCTGCACGACGCCGAGCGCGAGCTCGGGGTCGTTGACGCTGGCCGACTGAATCGTGAATCCGTCCTGCAGATCGTCGACACTGAGGACAAAGTCCGAAAACTCGTCTACGCCGCGAAAGACGCCGGTGAAGGGGCTTTCGTCCTGCCTGTCGATGACGTCGATGATCTCTCCGAAGCGCTTTTCGGTGAGCTGCAGGGATTCGAGCTCGGACATGAGTTGGCTTTTGCGAAGGAGAAGCGTCTCCATTTTCTTGTTGGTTTCCCGGCAGGTGTCCATGACGCGCTTGCACAGATCGACCTTGCTTTTTGTTTTTTCATTGTGCGCGCACTTGAGCTCGAATTCCTTGATGGCCTCGTTGAGCGTCCGCTTTGATCTTTTGTATCGGTTTTGCGCGTTTGAGATTTGGGCCTGCGAGTTGGCCATGACGCTCTGAAGTGTTTGTGTTTGCGTGCTCATTTCCTTGAGAAAATAAAATAAAATTTAAAGTTAAAAAAAAGAGAGATGTCGAGGTCTTTCAACGACGTGATCGATTCTCTCCGCAAGCGCACGAACGATCGCGTGAACTCGCTGATGCTGAGCGCGAAGCAGATGGACGAGCAGGCTATCCGCAAGAGGCGCGAGGCGGAGAAGTGCGAGCGCAGTGCGAACCGCAGTTCCCAATTTCTGGCGCAGTGCAAGCCGTTCCTGGATCCGAGCAACCGCGAGAACAACGCGGATGTTTTCAAGTGCTTCGACTCGAAGGCGGTGGAGAAGCTCGAGGGCGAGATAGCGAGCCTGGAGGATCAGATCAAGAAGTATTCGTCGCGCTCGTGAAGTCCGCGCTCGTGTTGTATGATGTACTGGCACCGGTCGCACAGGCAAAAGAGAAAGGTGGCGGAGACGAATGTTCCGACGACGCTGAAGGCGACAACCAACAGAGGCCCCATAATTGAAGAGTTCACATAAAAAATATTGGGTTAAAAAAAAGGCAATGAGTTCGAATGGGCTGGCATTATCCGACTGGTCGCATAATGGGGCTATTTTGGGCGCCACGATGTCGGCGTTCAGCGATGTGGGCGTTGAAACGCATTACGAGGGAATATCTATCGGCAACGGTTTCGGCCAACGAATTTCGTTGATGTTGGAGGAAGGTTCAAATACGTCGTACTCTGTCATGTTTCCAACGGTGGGACCGAACACCACGTCCGGATTGACGCTGGTTACGACCTCGACGCCGGGGTTGCTAGAGTGGGCGCCGGCTGACTCTGGCATAAACTGGGTGGATCCAGTTGCGGCGGTTGCGGTTTCGAACGTCACCGTGAACACGGTGACGACCTTTGACGGGGCGTCGCCGCCAGTGTCTCCGGGCGAGCGAGTTCTGCTTTCGAACCAGTCGAACCCCACTGAGAATGGCATCTGGATATACAATGCGGCGGCGCCGTGGATTCGTCCGCTGGACTACGCGGTGGGAACGAACCCGGGATCAGTGGCAACGTTTGTACAGCGCGGTGTCACATACGGGTACTCGTCGTGGGTGTCCACGGACGGAAATCCGGTTGGACATGTTGTCGGAGACAACGATCAGCGCTTTGTGATATTTGCGCAAAGTTCTTCGGTCTCGCACGCCCCCAATTCGGGTCTCGAAGTCAGCAATGGCGTCATCGACCTTCTTCCGACGATTCCAGGCGATCGAAACTTCTCTTCGACGACTGCGAGCACGAGCCCCAGCACCGGTGCCGTTGTAGTGAGTGGGGGCGTCGGCATTTCCGGGGAGTTGCATGTAGGCGGAGGTGTCGTCCTCACGGAGACTGGCGGCGGCGGCTCGGACGCGATCACTCTGAAGGCTCCGGCGGACGTGGTTACGGGGGGCTACACGTTCACGTTTCCTCCGAACGGAGGAAACAGCGACGAGTTTTTGCAGACGGACGGATCCGGAAATTTCAGCTGGCAGCCGGTGTCCACGACATCGATTCAGACTGCCGACACGCTGACGTCAGTCACGACGGTGGCGAGCGCGGTCGCCGGCGGCGACGTGATCGAGATGAAGGCCGAAGACGCCACCGGAGCGTCGGTTGTG
>Ga0187217_1000587_pt1 | contig 15209 bp, 23 predicted proteins | sample 15SPOviralmetaG_FD_130165 | JGI IMG/M metagenome (GOLD analysis project Ga0187217, IMG submission 130165) | Marine viral communities from the oligotrophic San Pedro Time Series (SPOT) site, San Pedro Channel, CA, USA - 15 SPOT_SRF_2010-09-15... | ecosystem: Environmental > Aquatic > Marine >... | reverse complement strand
TAAAGTAGAAGTTTGGGAGCATGAAGGCAATAGTGCTATATATGAAGAATTAGTAAATACTATTAAAGACGAAGGACATATACCAGTTGACGATTCTCAACAAAGTTTATTTGATTTAAAAGAAGAAGAAATTGAGGCATCCGCTATCGAAAATGATGAAGTAAAGAATGAGACGGTGGTAAATGATATGAGTCAAATACCTACTCCGCTATACGCGAAGAAAACTAGTAATTCTTTTTCAGATCCATTCGCTGGCACCTCTTGGGGTAACTCATAATGGATTTAGGGGATATATATCAGAATAATATTAATAAAAGTTCGATTGGAAGCGGGGGTATGTCAGGTGGCATGCCCTCTTCCCGTGAAAGAGATCCAAATCAAATAAAGCTTGAGCAGGATGTATTTGCGAAAATGCGTGATGCATTACCTAAGAAATCAGTACAACCGGTTAAACTATCTACTAATAATGATATACAACCTGTCGACGTCGAGCAAGCTATAAAAGAGTTACTTGATAGTGCTGAGTCTATCGACGATAAATCTTAAAACTTCGCTACGTACTATATCATCACTGGTAAAGTTAAACGTCTCTATACCCCATTCATCGGAACTAGGTGTATTGAAAGCTTTACATATTCTTTTAAAGCCACTCTTGACACCAATATCAGCTTGATAAGTATCTCCAACAACGACATACTTACTATCAACACCAAAGCGTGTTAAAATTGTTGTTAGCTCTGAGGTAGTCATATTCTGAGCTTCATCAATAATTACACAAGAATTCTTAAACGTTAAGCCTCTTGTAAAATTAACAGGTATACATTTAATATATCCTTTCGACATTAAATTGGTACCAACTCCGCCTGATAATATTTCTTCTAGCTTATCAATAAGAGGCATTGACCATGGTGCGAACTTTTCTTCCAACTCACCTGGCAGCGCACCCATGCTTCGCGATGCACTTTCAACTATAGATCTTATATAAATAATACTATCGACTTGCCGACGTTGTAATAATTTTAAAGCAGCTAACACAGCTATATATGTTTTTGCCGTTCCCGCAGGACCGTCAACCATACACATTCGCGTATCTTGCTGCAGCATTTTTTTCATCAATCCAACCTGTGTGGGTGTTAATTGATAGTTTTCTTTTATCTTGAAGTCTAAATCCCAATCAGCTGGATTATCAACCGTTTTTTCGAAAGCAATATCCTCTATAGGAGCCTGCCTCCGAACCGCCTTAACTCTTTTACGAGTAGTAGTTCTTTTCGACATATACAAATATTTAGCAATTATTGATAGGTGCCATTATGGCCAGAAAGTGTCATAAAAATGATTAAATATAGTACTCTGTGTTGATAATAATACGGAACTATATTATAATTGTTATATGAGTAGCGATATTTTATCTTTAAGTGATGATCATGTATTTTATACCGTAGAAGGTGAGGGAAAATATATTGGTTGGCCTTCAGTCTTCATGAGACTAGCGATGTGTAATTTGACTTGCCAGGGATTTGCGTCTCCAGATTCTCCTCATGGTTGTGATTCATTTGTATCTTGGTCTATTAAGAATCGATACACATTTGATGAACTTAATGATTTTTATGAAAAAAATGGCTTTGATAAAGAGCTAAAGAGAGGTGCATTATTAAAGATTACCGGTGGTGAACCTCTCTTACAGCAAAAAAGATTATTATTATGGATGGATACGTTTGTTGAGAGATTTGGGTTTATACCTAAAATAGACTTTGAATCTAATAGTACTCTTAAACCCATGGATAGATGGTATGATGATTTTAATGCTGATTTTACACTATCACCTAAGATGAGTAATAATGGAGATCCTGAGAATCGTAGGTATAAACCTGACGTTATAGCTCACCATAATAGTAATAATGAATGTTTTAAGTTTGTTATTAATAATGAAGAAGATGAAAAGGAACTATTTGAAAAATATATTGATAACGGGATAGTTAATCCTGAAAATGTATGGTTAATGCCTTGTGCTGGTAGTAGGGAAGAGCATACAGCTAAGTCGGCCATGGTAGCTGAGTTATGTAAGAAGCATAACTTTAAATTTAGTCCGAGATTGCAATTAGTCATTTGGGATATGGCATTAAAAGTATAATTTATGAGTCAATTAATATGTAACTTACCTAACACAAAGGTGTATGTTAGAAAAGAGTATCTTAGAGATGGTAAAGACGGTCATGGCGAATTTGTCGAAGGTCATTGGGTAACTGCTAAAAGTATTCCAGGTAGAGCTTTTTACTTTGAAACCTTTTTACCAGAATATGGCGCAGTTTTTGACAAACTACCAATTACTGCTTTTGTTTCATCACCAGAGACACCAAAACCTGATTATGATTTACCTAACCTACAGTTTTGGAATTGTATGGATTACGGGGTAACGTGCATTTATAAGCAATTTATTGGGAGTATGGACTTTGAAGTGTTTACTAGAACACATGATATAGTAAAGGGGACTTATATGTTCACTTTAGATAATTATCATGTTAATACTGATCAACCTGATTACTCAACTGCTGAAGTACCTGCTGAGCATAAATCATTTAACGTTATAGAATTAGAAAATGGTCAATATGCTTTATACCCGAATAATAGAATGAGGGTGTATGATAATTCTTTAACTCCCCAAACACCAAAAACTCCTGACTTCATGGTTAGTACAGAATTTTATCAAGTCGAAAATGGCTTTGAGTATCGTTTAGGAGATACTGACGAATATTTCTGGAAAACTAAAGAAGGTGTAACTAAATAATATTCTTATGATCACTAATGCAATTATATTTGTCGTCGGTTTCGTCGTCGGCGTACTCGTAGCGAGAAATAATCAAGACGAAGTTAATAAAGTAGTAGAAGAAGCAAAGGAACTTGCAGCAAAGGCAGAAGCCGAACTAAAGGAACTGAAAGCTAAGACAAAGAAACCGGTCCGTAAAACTAAAAAGCCTGCGACTAAAAAGTAGGTTCAGTTTTATCTTTACTATCAAGGCTCTTTTTTAAGAGCCTTTTTTTATAGATACTTTAAGGCGATATAATTAATCATCAGATGTAAAGTATTATCTGATATAATTAATAACCATGTCGATAACCAAACCGGTACATCTTTATGGTAGCCGTTAGTTTCACAATCTTTCCACGACGGCCAGTACTTGCAAGGAGCTATTTTAGTCTTTGCAAAAGCTACATATTTTGCTACCCCAAATCTATCGATTATGAAGTGGGTAAAAAAAATTGTAAACCAAGCAGCAAAAGAGGGTTGTAAGAGTAAAAAAGGTATACTGTATACCAATGCATGAGTTGCTGCAGCTCTATTATTCTTAATTTTATGGAGAGCCATCCAATCGCTCTGTAACAAGTAGTCGCCTGTTAGATGTAATATTAATTGTTCCATACTGAGTTACTATTTATGCTCTAATATTTACTTGCCTAAAATCCGTAATCAACTACGTTCAAACATAAATATTTGTATGAGCGGGTTTATAAGATTTTTAACTGAAGTTGGGTTTCCAATTGCAGGTGCCTTAGCATCAGGAGTGTTTGTTTTTATTATTCTTAAATTTATACTCAACGGAGTTAAAGGCTCTGTAGCTGGTCTCGGTGGAATGATAAGCAGTCTGCAAAATAGAGTAGATGTAATGACAAATGAAATAGTTAAAATTGATACTTTAATATCCCATGCATTTAATGTTGAACCAAACTTAGATAGGATAGCAGCTTCTGAAGGTAAAGAAGATGCGAGGAAAGATTAATGAATGACCAAACAATAGATCACTTTTCGCAACTTGTACAAGATTTTGGCTTCCCTATAATTGCTGCTGTTGGGTTAGGTTATTTTGTATATTATATTTGGCAATGGGTTACGAAGGATATATCACCTACAATTAGTGAATCTAAAAAAACTTTAATTGGTTTAATAGATAAGGTCAGGATGTTGGATAACGATATGATTCGTTTGAATATAAAACTTAAAATGATTCTTCAAGAAAAAGAAAGAAGGCAGATACTTGAAGATGAATATAAAAGAAAAGAAGACGAGCTGTTGAAAAAAATTCAAAAGTAGATAAGTAATTTCTATGTATAAACTACTTCTCTGTGTTATCTTACCAGTAACGTTGTTCGCGAATGAGCTCAAATTCCAATTCAAGTCTCCAATGTTTAGCGGTGTAGGTTATTCTAGCCATATTTTAAATATTGAAAATATATCTTTTACGAGGAAGTCTAATATAGCTGAAGAAGCAGAGGCATTAGCGTTACAGCTATCATTAGCCACAGCGCGCGAACCAGTAAATGTTTTTATGACAAATTTACAATCTCGTATATACTCAGAACTAACTAAGCAAATAACTGAGCAACTTTTTGCGGAGGATGGTGATTCTACAGGTTCATTTACACTCGAAGATAGCACTATTAATTGGTCTCAAAGTTCTGATAATATTACTCTCGATGTTTACGACTCTTTGACCGGTAGCACTACTTCTATTATAATACCTATTGGCTCACTGTATCTACCAGCACCCTAATATGAAAATCTTATTATCTTTAACTCTATTAACATTGGCGGGCTGCGCCACTATGCCTGTTAGAAACTCTCCGCAGGTGGAAGACATACGAAGGTATTCAATTGAAAATGGCAATTTTATTTGGCAGAATTATGAATACCCTAAATTAAAAAAAGGGCCCGTCTTTGTGGCTCCTTACTCATTTAGTGATCACACCGGTCAAAGAAAGGAAGGGGATTTATTCGCTAGTTTTTCATCCGCTGTTACGCAAGGAGGCTATGCATGGCTAATTGAAGAATTAATTAACGCTGGTAACGGTCAATGGTTTAACGTTCTAGAAAGAGAAGGTTTGCAGAACGTCATGACTGAAAGAAATTTAATTAAAAATACCAGGCAGACTTTCGAAGATAAAAACTTACCAGATGTAAAGCCAATGTTATATGCAGGTATTAATATTGAAGGTGGCATTATTGCGTATGAGAGTAATTTTATAACTGGCGGCGTTGGTATTTTTCATAAAGGATTAGGTTTCGGGAAGCAATATAGAAAAGATGTTGTAACAGTCTCCCTCCGAATGGTAAGCTCACAAACCGGCCAAGTCTTACTATCTACAACTGTTTCAAAGACTATTTTAAGTATAGGTGCACATTCAACCTATTTTAAATATTTAGATGTAGATTTAAATCCACAGCTATTAGAAGCAGAGTTCGGATTAACTAATAATGAAAGAAGTTCTATTGCTGTTAGATGTGCAATAGCTGCAGCTATTGTAGATTTAATTAATAAAGGTGATAAAAAAGGGTTGTGGGAGCTAGACACTGATGAAAAGCATAAGGTTAGTAATGTTGTTAATCCTGGTGATATCAATAAAGATATGATAAGAATTAATAAATAATTATATGAGCCGTATAACCCTATTAACATTCTTCTTTACATCTTTATTACTCGCCGACAATGAAATATATATTGACCAGGTTGGCAATACAGGTACATACAACCTTACCCAAATTGGCGATGCTAATAGTATCGGCACCGGTGATGATATAGCTTATATCAACGGTGATAGTAATGTATTCACAATTACACAACTAGGAAACGCTAACGGTATAGCGTGGGACTCTGTCGGAGATTCTACTTTTGTTGATATTTACACTGAAGGTAATTTTAATCTCTTGGATGTTTTTATGAACGGGGATCAAAATGATTTAGATATTAATATTGTCGGGTCAAGTAACTCTTTATTAATTGAAGGTTATATAGAAGGTAATACAGCTTTAATTGCTAATCAAGACTTTGATTTAAATGTATATGGTACAGGTAATTCGTTTGATTATAGCTTAAATGACACAGCATTTTCTAAAATTGATTATACAGTATTAGGCGGCTTTAATGATGTTGCGTCAATTCAAGAAGGTAATCCCGGTGGAGTAGGGCATACACAAATAGTTGATATTGCAGGTAGTAATAACTCAATAGATATACATCAATCAGGTCTTAACTCTCAAATTTTAGAGTTAACTCACATCGGCAGCGACACTACCTTCACAGTAATACAATCAGATGGTTATTATAACACAGCAGACATTACACCACCGCTTAACCCGGCTACTACGACAATCTTTACAGGCAACAATATACAGCCTTAGTTTTTTATTATTAGCTAGTTCATGCCTCGGTTCTATAGGTAAAGTTAGCTTTCAATCGCAGCCAGCACAGATAACAAGAAGTAGCGAAAAAATACTTACCCAGGAAGGTACTTTAATACATATGAACGACGTTGTTGAGACTCTCAATGGTGCCGTTCATTTAGTTTTTGAAGACGATACAAAAGTAAAGATAAAAAAATATAGCGAGTTAGTTATAGATGATTTTGTATATGAACCATCTACAAGTAAGGGCCGGTTAAGCTTAAAGGCATCTATTGGCAATATTAGATATACATCCGGTCTAATTGCTAATAAAGAAAATATAAAAATAAGTACGCCTACAGCTTCTGTCTCAGTCAGAGGTACTGATATTAACATAACCGTGGTAGAGTCTGGCCAGAGTTCATTCACCCTATTACCATCCATAGATAGGCTTGGTAATGAATACACTGGTAAGATACAAGTTAGTAACGTATCGGGTAGTGTGATGTTAACCGTACCTTTTCAGAATACTGTTGTTACTAGCTCTATAGCGCCCCCTACACCACCGGTTGTTTTATCTCGCAGTAGTATAGCAAGTATAAAAAGAGAGAATAAACAAGATGCGGAAAAGGAAGATCAAGAAGAAGACGAGGAACCGGAGACTGAAGAGGATGGTTCAGATATCAATATAGGCGATGAAGAGATATCAGATAGCGATGATACTTTCGTTACCGAAGATAAGCTAATAGTAACAAAAGAAGAAGCTAATTCAATATTCTCAGAAATTGATAACCGAATATATTTTATATCGGAAGAAAATCAAAACAAAGTTAGTATTTCCTTCGACCCTAATTCATCGGTTTCTGTTAACTATGAAAATCAAGGCAAAGTCGTGTCAGGCAGCCATAATAACGGCGGGCAGGTAATTATAAATATTAATCAACAATGAAACTAAACAAATTCAAACCATTCCTATACTGCGCGATAGCAGCAATCTTATTCTCTGCGCTAAGAATATACGATCCGTACCCGGTTGAAATTTTAAGACTGAAAGGTCTAGACTACTATCAAAAAACGCAAAATACTAGACAATCAGAGCTTTTTACGATAGTAGAGTTAGACGAGGCTAGCTTAGAAAAGCACGGTCAATGGCCATGGCATAGAGGAATACTTTCTCATTATATAGAAAAAGCTTATATGAATGGAGCTGCTTTGGTTGTAATACCTATACTGTTTGCAGAAGAAGATAGGCTGGGAGGGGATAATATATTCGCTGATACCCTATATAACTACCCTATAGTTACAGCTCAATCAGCTGCTATACAGGGTAAAGGCGAACTTTTGTCTCAAAAAATAACCGCTATAGGTTCAGTTGAGCTAACAGACTGGCTGTATGATTATCCAAACGGTGTAGGTCCAATCGATAGCGTTAAACTTAATGCTCGGGGTATAGGTATGACTGTTACCGCTCCAGAGCTTGATGGTGTCGTGAGACGAATGCCTTTAATGATACAAGTTAAAGGTGAGGTATACCCGACACTTCCACTCGAAGTATTGCGAGTTCTAGTAGGTGATACATCTTACCAGGTAAAAACAGATCATGCAGGTGTTGAAGTTATTAGAATAAAAAACATTGGTAAGTTTAATACAGATGAAAATGCGAGGGTTTGGATAAACTACGATACAGAGTTTGATAAAATATCGGTTATTGACGAAGATTGGTCAAAGGTTCGAGATAGAATAACAGTTATAGCGCTAACAGCCGAAGGCCTATCTAATTCAGTGGCTACTCCAATTAAAGTCAGTAACGGTCACGAGCTTAATATGCAGGTTATTGAAACTCTTGCTAATGATAATATCCTTAACAGACCCGTTGAAGCAACTCTATATGAAATAGCCTTTACATTAGCACTGAGCTTAGTGTTGACGCTATGTGCTCTTAATTTTCTATGGGTTATTAACGCAATACTAATAAGTGCTGTAACTATTACTTTACCGGTATATGGGTTTTGGTTATTCAGTAAGCATAATCTTTTAATAGATTTTACCTTCCCCGTTTATAGTTCCTTTATTATATTTACTATTGCTATATTTCTTAGATTTATACATGAATATAAAGGTAAAATGTTAATTAAAAAGCAGTTTGAGCATTACTTAGCTCCTGAAATAGTTAAGAAGCTACAAAAGAACCCTAATATGCTGAAACTTGGCGGTGATACACAAGACTTAACTATATTATTTTCTGATATAAGAGGGTTTACTACAATCAGTGAGCAGTTTAAAGATAACCCTCAAGGTTTAACTTATCTTATTAATAGATATCTTACCCCTATGACCCGCATAGTAATGGAGTCTGGCGGTACGATAGACAAATATATTGGAGATGCTTTAATGGCATTTTGGAATGCACCTTTACCTGAAGATCAATTATCTCATCGAATAAGAGCAATTGAAGTTGCGATAAAAATGCAATTAGAACTTTCTAATCTTAATATACAATTAATAGAAGAAGGTAAAAAACCATTAGCAATAGGTATCGGTATTAATACCGGTAGAGTTGTTGTAGGTAATATGGGTTCAGATCAAAGATTTGATTATACATGTTTAGGTGATGGTGTTAACTTAGCTGCTAGACTTGAAGGTCAAACTAAAGCATATGGTGTCGGTATTCTATTAGGACAAGAAACTATTAGGCTTATCCGTAATAAATTTAAATTTATAGAATTAGATAAAATTGCTGTTAAGGGTAAGAAAGAAGGTATAACAGTTTATACGGTATTAAATGACCAATTTAATTATATACTACACGACACATTCTTAAAGCATTATAAAAATCGAGACTGGATAAAAGCAGAAAATACTCTTAAAGATTCAATAAAAGAAAATACAGAGTTAGAGTTCTACTATAATATGATGCTAGATCGAGTAGCAGATTTGAAAGAAAACGATCCCGGGGAAGATTGGGACAAGGTTTACAGAGCTACGAGCAAGTAATTATCTCTTACCACCAGGGGTGAAGTAGAACCCAACTATCGCGCCCAGAGTGGCGATTGATACAAGAGAAATGTGTCCTGTTGTAATCGACGTGGTAATGTCGGCACCAGAAGGGAATTTGATGAGCCCGAAGAGGATTGAGATTGCTTCTTTATTTTCTGGGGGTGTGAAAGTGATGAGCTCGACTCCAGGGAAGAGGGTGCAGAGAATTGAAATGACTGCGAAGTTGCACATCCCGATAAGAGCAATGAGCCTGCGAGTACCGCGAGTAAAGGCAGACGTATCCGCGTTTGTTTCACCGAAGACAGCTTTCTGAAATTCGATATCCGCCTTTTGAAGTTGCATATCTCTAATAAGCTCTCTTCGCGCCGCCATATCTTTGGCGTCAGAAATACCTGAGAAAACGCCTCCGACGATTTTGAGCATAGAGCCCATACCTGTTGCGCCGAGTGTTGTAAGTAGCATTGTAATAAGTCCAAACATGTCATTTTATTTTTTTATGTATAAATATTTATACCTCGATGTCTATATTACGAAAACTTTTTAAACAGCGTCCTCCTGATGATTCTAATGTATCTGCAAAAACGGTAGCAATCTACCAAAATAAAATATTACTTTTACAGAATAAAGACAGAACATACGAATTACCCGGGGGACATATTAAAAAGGACGAGGCAGCAATGGTTGGTGCTTGTAGAGAGTTTTATGAGGAAACTGGTTTAACTGTTAGCTTAGTAAAAATTATACGTAAAGAACCTAATAGAGTTATATATCATGGTAAGTTACATTCTAGAAATGTAAAAATTAGTAATGAGCACATTGGCTTCAAGTTTATTAGTATAAATAATCTTTATAAGCATAAGTTAAGTAAAAAGGCTTATAAAGATTTATTATTTCTTAAAAAATGAGACCATTTAATACATACTATACAGAAAATTATGCTGACGGTAAAGTCAAAGGCAAAAGCAGACCGGGTAGGGTAAAAAAATCAGGTGCTAGCTGTAAAGGTTCGGTTACCGAGCTTCGTAAAAAAGCTAAAAAATATGGCGGAGAAAAGGGTAAGATGTATCATTGGTGCGCTAATATGAAAGGTGGTAAAAAATGAATTATGATGAACTAGCAGATATTATTTTAGAAAGTGTTGAAGGTATTAAAGCTATAAAGCTTCCATATGCTCTAGATGCTTTAGAGCCTAGTATAGATGCTGAAACAATGAACTTGCATTTCAACAAACACTATAAAGGTTATGTTAAAAAATTGAATGCAGCATTACCATCTACTAATAAGCAAGATTTATTATCAATAGTTAAAAAAGCTAAATCAAAAAAAGATGCAATTCGTAATAATGCAGGTGGTGCCTATAATCATCAGTTATTCTGGAATATGATGTCACCGGATAGAAAAACAATTTCAGGTCCTATAAAAGAGTTAATAGAAAAACAATATAAGAGTGTTGATAATTTTAAAGCTAAATTTGTTGAAGAAGCTTTAGCTCATTTCGGATCAGGTTGGTTATGGTTAGTTAAGAAGGGTAATAAACTTGAAATGATACCTACCAGTAATCAAGATAATCCTTTGATGGATTCTGACGTAACTATACTACTCGGTATAGACGTTTGGGAGCATGCTTATTATAAGAAGTATGGGCCTAACAGAGAAAAGTATATTAAACAATTTTTAAAAATTGTTAACTGGGATTATTGTAATCGTCAATTAGATCAATAACCTCGCTTTTCATATAGTTCAATCTTATTGGATACCACGTATCGTTAACTTTGTTCTTATAGAATACAACTAACCCGCTGCACTTCTTACCGCTCATATTTTCATAAAGCATTGCGTATATAGATAACTGTAATGCGTATGTATTAAATTCACATACACCTAGATGATCCAGAGGGGCTTTAAAAAACTCATTATAATCGCTGACGAATCTAAAAGCTTTATTAGTCTTAAAATCTCCTATATAGAAATGAGTTTTATTCTCATATAAAAGGTCAGCGGTGCCCGCGACATTAATATCAACGTTATTAAGCTGCTCTTCACACTTAAGCTTTGGAAATTTTTCAAATATATGCTCCCACTTTCTATATGAATCGTACAGAGATTGAAACTGCTCATCAACCTTACCCTCAGCTAAGAAGTCTTCCATAACTTTGTGAATATCTGTACCGTAGTCACAAGCACGGTTTTTTTCCTTTTCCCATTCTTCAAGAATAAAATCAACCGAAACTCCTTCTCGTTTAGCTACACGAGTAGCATTACCCATTTTATCAAATACCGGCTTATACTTACCTATTAAGGTAGTTACAGAAATAAGCTCTTTACCAGTTTCTGTATTAATGTACTTATGTTTTTTCTCATCGAAACTAATCATATGTCTTTATTATAGTATATACCCTTGAAAATTCAAGTCTTTAGTATAAAATAATATATATGAGAATTGCAATAAGCGGATCAGGTAACCAAGGTAAATCGACTCTAATAAAAGATTTTTTAGCGGAGTGGCCTCAGTTTAAGACTGAGAGTCAAACATATAGAGACAAAATTACATCTGAGAATCTTCCCCATAGTATGGAGACTACTAAAGAAACACAATGGAAGATTCTCAATCATATGATCGACGAGATGCAAACGTTTAAGACAGGTGATAATATTATTATGGATAGATGCCCAATTGATAATTTAGTTTATTCGTTATGGGCCTTTGAAAAGGATATAGGGGATATTGATAAAGAGTTTATTGATAAGTGTATACCTCTTGTCTGTGAAAGTATGAGACATCTAGATATTATATTCTTTTTACCGATTACTAAGGCTGCTCCTGTTAAAATCGTCGATGATAAAATGAGAGAGACAGATCCTATGTATATTAAGGAGATTGATAATATTTTTAAAATGATCGGCGCCCAGCACCATGAAAATAACGGTAAGAATCCTTTCTTCCCAAAAGATGATGCTCCTGGTTGGATCGAGATTTTCGGTCAACCTCAAGTACGTATCGCTATGATTAAGCAATACCTAGACGTGGACGGTGATTTAATCGGCGGTACGGAAGAGAGTATGAATGAGCTTGTAAATCCGCACGACGGTCAATTCTTTAATAAGGAAACACAAACTATGCAGGATCTTATCGATGAGCAAAGACAGGCTATGGATTTCGAAAAAGAGCTAGCGCATCAAAAAGATCAAATTAAGCAAATGCTTGGTGATAAAGATATTGACGAGCTAACAGAAGAGTATAATAGAACTAAGCGGTAGCCGATAACATTATATTGTAGTTAACACCGTTAATAGTAAGAGCTAATCCGTGAGTAGCACTACCAGCAGCTGCTGCTGGTGTTGAAGCAAAAATATCTGTTATTGCCTTACTACTACTAATAGTATTTGAAAATGTTGTGTTTTCTAACCCCACTACAAAATCTTTAAAATCTAATTTATTAGTCGCATTTTCTGTCTGTACAATAACAAAATTACCAGGTTCGATACTCGAAATTGTAGGGAGTTGTTTAATACTTACTTCTGTACTGGCCATATTAATTATTTAATATAAAATATATATAATGTCAAAGATTGGAATAGGTATAATTACATGTAATAGAAATAGTTTTTTTAAAAAGTGTATAGATAGTATAAAAAAAGAATGGTACGATGAATTGGTGGTTGTTAACGATGGGGATATATCTATTAAACATACTAGTTTAAATGTCATAAATAATCCAAAAAACCTAGGTGTCGGAAAAACAAAAAATATAGCGTTAAAATATCTCATTGAAAAAGATTGTGATCATTTATTTCTCGTAGAAGATGATATTATTTTTAAAAGGAACGCATTTAAAAAGTATATTGAGGTTTCTGAAAAAACAAATATTAAACATCTTAATTATTGTTTACATGGGCATGATAACAAGAGAAATGGAGATACTCCCAATCCTAGAAAAATAATTGAGTATAATGATACTGAAATTGCTCTTTATAATAATGTATACGGGGCATGTTCTTATTATCATAAATCAGTAATAGATGATATAGGGTTAATTGATGAAGTTTATTATAATGCTATGGAACATGTCGACCATACCATGATGGCGATTAATAAAAACTATCACCCTCCTTTCAGATGGTTTGCTGATATCGTTAATAGTAATGAATACATAGTTGATCAGGACGTAAATCACGGTAAATCAACTATACGGAAAGGCGATTGGCTTACTCATTTTAAAGCCGGTGTCGATAGGTTTAATTCCAAATTTAATATAGACGTTACAAATCCACATGAGAGTGTTTGTGATTTACAAACAGTTATATCAAAATTAAAAGAAATTAAATCTCAATGAAAAAAATAGCATTAGCAGTCAACACATTTGAAACAAATGTAAATAGATTTAAAGTAGCTAATGAATCATATAAAAGATTAAATGGGCTTGACGAGGTCGATGTTTATGATATACAAGAAACCGGTATTAAGGGTAAATTTAACACCGTTGATAAGCTAGAGCGTACCTCGCGAGATTCAATTGAAGGTTCTACTAAAAAATTGCCGTTTGTTAATGATCTTTTTAATATAGCAGCAGATTTAGACTACGAATATTTTATTGTAACTAATGCTGATGTTATGATTAGCCCGAGACTAATAAAGCATATTTTAGATAACAATATTACTGCAATGTCATGTTCTAGATTAGATGTTCACCCGGTCAAAAATATAAACGACGATATGAAACCTGTAAGGTGGGAAGTAGCAGGACATGATACTTTTTGTTTTAAAACTGACTGGTTTAAAAAATATAGTATACTTTTTGAAGATTTTTTACTAGGCAAACCTGTATATGATCAGCACTACGCAGCACTTATGAAGATATTTGGCAATAATGATAGCTTTGGCAATAAAAATCCCGCTTTTTGCTTACACGAGCATCACGGTATATCGGCAGTAACAACAAAAGATGTCGAGCAGAAATATAACTTCGACCAGTATAATAATTCAGAATTAGCACAAACATATAAACATGTATGGGATGATTATTTGCAAGAAGTTTTACTTAAAAGATTACCATGGATGTCATTTTTAAGAGAAACAGAAAACGAAGAAGAAGTTGAAAGAAATTTTTTTGAGAATAAAATACATACACTGACGGGTAATATTAATGATCACAAAAAGAAATATAAAATAGTATGAATGTAGTTACAATAATGAATTACCCTGATAGCGAGCAATACAATAAAATGTGTTGTTTGTTTATAAAAAGTATATTGGAAAATAATACTGAATGTAATATTTTCGTATTATATGACGGAGCTGTAGGTATATCTAAAAATATTGTAAATTTTGTAGAGAGGAAATATGAGACCTTAGTAAAATTTATACCGCTATCCAGGAAAGACAATGCATTTATAAACACTCATAATATTAATTTTAAGTTATATAATTTAACAAAAATTAAAGAGCCTTTTATTTTTATAGATGCAGATACTGTATGTTTAGGTAAATTAGATTTTTTATGGGAGCGCCGTAATGAAAAACCATTTATAGGGTGTCTTCATCAGAGAATTCCGAAGCATTTAGATGGTGTAAAGGATATGTTTCTCAATAGTGGGGTACAAATTGTGGGTGATACATCATGGTATGATTGGGATAAAATTTCAGACGTTCACTATAAGATAGGAGGTAGATATACCGTCAAGGGGTTCGATCAAGCAATAATACACGAATACTGTAAGTATCATAATTATGATTATACACATCCAGATATAACACCGGCGTGGAATAGTTGTGCGGGATATACAGAAGTAACTAAAGTTGATGGTAAGTGGTCCGGTAAATTTATAGACCCGTCAGGTAATGAAGATTTAAATTATAAAGTTTTTATAAATCACTATTGGGATGAATTTAAACCCTGGATTATAAATTGCCCTATATATAACAGCTTTGATTATGAAGAATAAAACAAAAGTTTATCTACTGAGTAAATCAACAAATAAATTAATGCACCGGCCTTTTTATCCTAATAAAAATGTCTTATGTGTAGATAATATTGAAGAAGCTGATTTTATACTCGCT
>Ga0187217_1000585_pt1 | contig 15226 bp, 4 predicted proteins | sample 15SPOviralmetaG_FD_130165 | JGI IMG/M metagenome (GOLD analysis project Ga0187217, IMG submission 130165) | Marine viral communities from the oligotrophic San Pedro Time Series (SPOT) site, San Pedro Channel, CA, USA - 15 SPOT_SRF_2010-09-15... | ecosystem: Environmental > Aquatic > Marine >... | reverse complement strand
GGAATTACCTGTGACTGATAAACCACCACCAACAGTTACATTACCAGCAATACCAAGTCCACCATCAAATTTAACTGAACCACTATCTACATCACCAAGCGTATTATTTGTTGTGTTTGTGAAGGACGAAACACCAACAAATGTTGATACACCAGCAACATTAAGGTTATCTAATTCAGTATGTCCATCAACATCTAAGTCGCCATTGGCATCAATAGCACCAGCAAATGTGGATGCAGCTACAAAATAAGAAGTTCCTGTTACTGATAAACCACCACCAACAGTTGCATTTTTATTAACACCAAGACCACCATCAATCTGAACTGCTCCAGTATCAACATTCCCTAGTGTGTTCTGAGATGTATTTGTAAAATTTGTAGCACCACTAAGAGATGCAGTGCCAGTAATATTGATAGTATCAACAATGGCTTGTCCAGTAACTTTTAAGTCGCCATGGACATACTCAGCAATTATTCCGCTAGATGCTGGTCCTCTTACGTGAAGAGGATACAATGGCAAGTTTGTTCCGATACCAACAGAATTACCCGCACTTACTTTAACCGCAAGGGCAGTTCCTTCTGTTCCAACAAAAAAGTCTCCAATTGCTGTAGTAATACCACTTACTAGGGCATCAGTAACTCCAATACCACCATTTACATGAAGTTCATAATCAGGCAGTGCGGTATTAATACCAACTCTATTATTATCTGGATCAACAACAAAGACATTGTCATTAACCTCAATACCATGCTTAATTACAAAATTCTTATTGATTGCCATTCGGGTTCACTCTCCCCCGTGCTACTTTTTAATATTTATACAGGGGAGAGATTTAATCTATTCTGTCCAAGAAACAGTTGAATAGCTTGCCTCTCTATACTTATAAATGCCGGTGCTGCTGCTTATATATGATTCATAACATGAGACGAATGCTGGATCATTACATTCTGCCTGTCGTTGATCACCATCAGATACTATTCTATAGTCCGTCCTGTTCGACTTGAACTGAGTTGATTTTTGTGCATATACTGGTCGTAAACCAATCGCATTACTAGGAACATTACTATCAATCTCGTTATCTGCCCAAAGATAATACATACTATCTTGATTAGGCCATGGCATGTAATCTCTATAACCATAATATCCTTGAAATATGTCTCTCATTGAATAAGTTCCTGAAGGTCTATTATCTTCTGAAAATGCAAAAGCAGTTCCGCCCTCTAGTCTCCACGCTACACTACCAGGATTCGTACCAGTAGCGGGATTGCTTATCGAAGCACCATGTATTCTCGTCATTTCTGCTGCCATTTTTCTACCCCAATCCTCCTGGTATGCAATATATGCGTTTACATTAGTGGACGCTAATGGCTCATAGGCTGCTCTGACTGCATCTGACGGTCCAAAAGCAGTAGTAACATATCTATAAACCTTAAATTTCTCTGATGAGCCTGGTTCTATATTATTAACTCTAAAATATCTAAACAATAGAGTAGGTCTATATGATACTGGTGCTGGGACAACCTTAAGTGTTAGTGTGTATGTTGATGTTTGATTACCATCTTCATTGCTAATTTCCATCTCATAATCATAATAATCAGGATTATTTGCATCAGTATTTTTAGGTGCCTTAAAATACTCACCTTTGTTACTTGTACTTGGCAACCACCATTCATCGCTGTTCGGTTCTGCGTTTGAATTTCGCTTTGTCCAATCACCAGTAATCTGTCCGTCTGTAGCAGCACCTCCAGATAGAGTCCATGCTATTCTTACAAGGGTTGTTTCTGAATATATCTGATATACAACTTCATCATCGTTAACACCACCACCTTCAGTTTTTGTAAATCCGTTTGTAGCTGTCGCGTTTTTACCTTCTAAGAACATAGTAATCTTAGGTGGTTCATCAACAATTGAGCTATCAAGTAATTTAATACCACTTTGAATTAAAACTTCATCGGCATCTTCATTGTATACTACTAATTCAAATGTTTCTGGTCCTTCATTGTTTCTGTCTCCAGGTCTTGGAGATCTATCTGCCTCTGGTAGGATATAAATGAACGCAACACTACGTGCATTAGTCAATTGGGTCAGACCTGTATCGGCAATTGGCATAGTACGAATCTCGCCAGATAAAGTACTAAATGTATTATAATTTTCACTAATAGCGTATCCCTCATTATTTCCAGATGAACGTGACCTAGGCAGATCTCTTTCCCGGAAACTATCCCAATCATCATCATCCGTAGTATCGTCAAAAAAATCATAATATAAAAGAGTACCAGGTTGTGCAGTAGTTTCTAATCTGAAAGAATGTAATGATTCCTCATTAATTGCAGGTGCATCGCTAGTATATACAGTAGGTTGATTAAAAGCAGAATTACCACCACCACTTTTATCTTCATCTGAAGGAACTCCATATCCGTATGAAGTATTCAACAAATACTGAGTTACAGAAGTGTCCTCTACAGTAAATTTAGATGATGTATGAACAGGAGTTCCGTTATCGCCTGTTTTATCAAATTCACTCTTACTATCAAAAAATCTAATTTCATAGTCCTTACTTCCTTCATCAAGAAGATCTGGTTCGGGAACTATGTTAAATTCCTTTTCGTGAACAGGAACAGAACCAGTTTCGTCTCCAGTATATGCTACTTTGAAGTTACCTTGATAGGCAGTAAAATCCTTGATATATTCTCCCTCAATAATGTCGCCATCCTCATCTAGTTTTGGTATTCCAAGAGCATGTACTCCATCTGAATCATGTTCGTATATTCTCCAATAATACGTTGGACCTCTCACTTGCCCAATTGTAGTTTCTCTAAACAGATTTTTTACTTTAAATGTAACCTTTTTATTAAGACCATCCTCATCCATAGTTTCGGGAACGATAGATTCATATATTTTGGCACTCAAAGAAGTATCAATTACATTAAAATCAAAGAATGCATCATTAGTGGTATTTGTAATATGAAGTGCCTCAGTATGATTAGAATCTCTATACACTTTTAATTTAAAACTTTCAGTTCCTTCTGTTGTTGAATCATTTTTAGGTTCTATAGTTAAACTTCCAGTTGCTGTACGCCTGGGTGCGGTAGAACCACTAGTTTCAGTTACTGAAAAACTACCAGTTGTTATTCCGTCTACAAAATCAGCAGCATCAGCATTTGTTGAACCATCACTTTTAAAAAGTTTCCAGAAAACTGTATCACCGGTTTTCAAATATGCAGTATGGACGGTAACATCTAGTTTGTTACCTTCATTGACTGAAGAGTCTCCACTAAACGATGCTTCTGGATCAATAGAAATATCGTTTATCTTAATACTTTTTTTGACTTCTCCAACAATAGTTCCAGTAGTTCTGGTAATAACTGTACCACTAGGATATTCAATTTGTAAACCAAAACTTTCAAGACCTTCTGTTATAACATCCTCTTTTGCAGAAATTACAAATGATGCCGTTCCTAAATTTGCTGTAGAAAGTTCACTGCTTATATTAAATGCAGCACCATCAGCATCTAACTTATATCCAGATTCAACTGTTGCTGTTCCAGATACAGTGCCACCAACAAAATCAGATGTTGATGGCGTAGTTGTAGCAGTAATTGGAGAACCTGAACTGTTTAATAGTTTCCAATAGATTGTATCGTTATTCTTAATATTCTCAGTGGCAACATCAATAGTTTGTGATGATGATTCATCAATAGAATTGAGAATTCTTACTCCTGTAATCTGATCTGGAAGTAATCCAGAGAATGTTGCAACTGGAGCAGAAAGTGAGGTGTCTAATAATTTAAATGTAGTGCTATTTGATATTACATAAACATATTCTCTATCACTGTATATGTTGAAAGTCCATTTCTGATCTCCTCCAATAAAATCAGTTTGATTATCTTCTGGTGGATTAATTGTGAATGATCCAACTACTTCTTCTCCAACTTTTGAAGTAGTAAATGAACCCGTAATATCATCACCAAAATCTGCATCAGTATAAGTATCGTTTCCGTTAACTCTAATAACCTTCCAATAGTAAGTTACTCCAGGTGGAATATTCTGTGTCTTTACATTTACGTTGAGTTGTCCTTTCTCTAATACATTTATTTTATTATGACTATATGGAGGAGTGAATGTTTTAGTTCCACTAGCAAAACCCGTACTTTCCATACTAGTGATGTCCATTGATGGAACTGGAGGATCAGCTAATGGAGGAGTCGTAAGTTCTGGAAGAGGTTCAAAATCTGGAACTCTAAAAACATCTACATTAGTAATATTTACATTTGGTTCTGCAGGTCTTTCTATAAATCCAGGAAGAGTGGCAGAAGGAATTTCAGCAAGACTAATTACAACTTTAGCAGATCCAGTTGAACCACCAAGTGTTGAAGTAATCGGATCTGTTCCATCTTGACTACTTTGTTCCTCACTTCTCGCAAATATATCAGTAGTTAATCCGGGAATAATATATCCCGATCCACCTCCACCACCATACTCATCACTACCCCCACCACCTGTTGCGCCACTTCCACCCCATCCTTGGTTTATAATTGCTCCATTATTACGACCCGCAGTATATAATACATTATAACCTGCTTTAAATCCTCTACTAACTTCTTTTGTATTGACTACATCTGCTAGATTAGATGTCTTAAATTTAGTATTACCTGAACGATTTGTGCAAGGAGAAGGTCCTCCAGGAATTGGAGTTCCTTTTGAACATCTAACAGTTGTACCACCATTAGGAATTGATGCCTGAGTATCTCCAGAAACGTCAATTGGCAATGCCATTCCTATAGATGCAGAACCAAAAACACCATCCTCACTTAAAGTTGTTGGTGCAATTCCTCCAATTCCTCCTCTTGGAGCATTGCCACCATTTATAGTAACCCCTCCACCAGGAGCTCCTGCCCCTAAAGTATTTGCATCACCGCCACCTCCAACACAAGCAAGCAATCTACTTCTCTTAAAGAGGAATGGCGTATTAACAAAATTATCTAGACCAGCAATCACATACTCAGTGTCTGCTTCCATATTAAGTCTTAAATATGAGAATCCACCTTCTCCCCCAGAGAAACTTCCCAGATCAGAACCCTTTCCTCCATACATTTTGACATCAACTTCAATATCCTCATTTGAATAGAACGAATAGTATGCTACTTCTTTTTGACCTGCTAAAGTTGATCTTTCAAAAGTTAGGTCGCCATTATTTAAATTGACGTTACTTAAAATTGCAAAGTCATCATTATATCTAATTTGCTCTACTACAATAGTATTATCTCTATCATCAGAGAATGTAATATCTGCAGTGTTTGTATATACTGTATCTGGTCCAGAGGTTAATGCAACTGAATCCGTTGATATATTCCAAGCAGTTATCTGACAAAGGACTCTCTTACCCAAAACATAGTTTGACTTTATTGTTAGAGTAGAAGTATATCCTGAAGGTTCTAATGCACTGGAACCCCTAACACTATATTTGGCAGTTACTGGTGTTGATTTAATTATTTCATCAATAGTATTATATGGTTGCTCCGTTTTATAAGTCAGATCAACTCTACCATGAAGAGAACCATTAAATCCATAATCTCCACTTGGAATCAAATCTAATATTTGTGTATTATATTCACTTCTGCCACCCTCTCCACCAGTGGATTTTACTGAATTTGTAACTGATGCTGGTGTAGTAAACTTGATTATTGCTCTACCTACAATTTCTTCAGTCTCTAACTTTACTGTTTGTGGAGAATACTCAAAAGTACCATCACTAACAGTAACAATAAAATCTCTGAAATCGTCTTCTTCGGTCCCGTCGTCACCATCTGCATTCATTCCAATAGATCTACCAAAAATAATATCATTTTCATTTTGATTTCCTGTAGCAGTCAAGTCTTGCAGAAGTCTTAAAGACTCTGAAGTTCTTCCTTCTTCAAGATCACTTACAACATCATATGTTGTGTTTGGTTTTAACTTAACAGTAAAAGTAGATGCCCCCAAATTAACTCTATCTACCGTAACAACTTTACCTCTTGCAGGTTCTGTCTCAGGAAATCCATACCAAGAATTTTCGATAAATCTTATATATTTCCCACTTAAAATTGAGTAAGAAACATTACTAAAAACTCTAAACGTCAAACTTATTTCTTCGGAAGGTATTGGATCTCTACCAACGTCTCCACCTAAAGTAGGACTATGGGATCCGCCACCACCGCCTCCTCCACCGCCGCCGTCACCAATTATTTTATCTGCTCCTGTTCCACCATTGTATGCAGACAAAGAACTGTCAGCTAAATTAGTTTGTTTAAATACGTCGAAAGAGTTGGTATATCCACCGTCATCTTTAATGCATATTGTATTTTGATCATCATTATCACACCAACCAAGTAAAGAACCTCTATGAGTTGATGCATAATATTTCATATTACCCGACTGAACATATAATCCACTCGTATCGCTACTTAGTTTTGCTTCTGAACCGAATAAATTTACAACACGTTGGTTATCCCAAACAACAACTATTCTATCATATGTTGTTGATGCATTAAGACTATTTGTTTCAGTACTAGTTTTAACATAGAATCCATACTCAATTCTATCTTGATTAAAAGATGCCTGTTCTGTTCCTGCAATTGGATTATAGTTTACTGCTGTTGCTTGCTTAGTTTCTGAAATAGTGAAAGGTCTAGGTTCAAATTCTTCCCATCCTCCTGCATCATTTCCGTCATTACCAGGTGCTTCTTTAGAAGCACCTCCAGCACCGCCGCCACCACCAGCAACTGCGATCCACTCAGCATACTCAGTACCACCAAAATCAGTAACTTTAAGAATTCCAGAAGCGGCACCGCCTCCGCCTCCGCTACCAGATTCTCCTCCGGGACCAGAATCTCCACCACTACCACCAGATATAGAATTCCCTGGAGGATTTATTGTTTCTTCTGTATGACCAAATCCACCTAAACCACCACTTCGAGTACCATCTCCCATGCGTCCACCATTACCGCCTGATCCTGAAGCAATAATATACTCTGTTGGAGAACCTGCGTTATTAATATAATCAATTTCTGCAGAAGAAAACTTAAATTCTCCTACTCTACCACTCCCACCAGAACCGCCAAGAGATGTAGCATCTTCATCACCACCAGAACCACCACTTGCCCCAATTATCTTAACACTGACTTCTACAGTTTCGGTTGGAATACCAACTATTTCAGTTTCATTATTTAATCCGCTAACAGAAATGGTTTCGGTTGTTTTTTGTATATTGTTTACTAATATTTCTTCAACTCCATATCTAGTAAATGTATCTGTAAAATCACCATCAGTCAGTCTTATATTAGGAACGCTTCCTTCATTTAATTTATCTTTTTCCCACCATTGAAACTGCAACCTATAATCATTCCAAGGAAATCTTGTATCGGATAAACTTGCTCTTGTAAAAACTGAACCATCATTTTCATTAATTCGAGTTGTGACAGATACTGGTTCAGTATTAATTATAAGGAAGGGTCTTACATTGAGAGTAACTTCATCACTCTTTAGAATATCATTAACTGCATTACCGGTATCAAACTCTCCACCTACTGTGGTTGGGATATAATCAAGATCACAATAATACCGATTTAAGTGATAACTTGGAGATAATGTATTATTAACTGTTAGTGTATTTGTAGTAACACCACTGTAGAGGGTTCCATTAGTAAGTTTATTGACCGTCTCGGACTGATCATCAGGGTCAACACTAATTTCATACCATTGATATGAAATATATCCCTGGTCTTTTGCAGTATGAGGAACACCAGGGGTTTGGTTATCTAAACCTGTATCTGTTGGAGCAACAGCATCTGCTTCCAATACATCAATATCACCAATTTCTGCCTCATCACCAGTTAGGTAATATATTGAGGCAGCAAGAGTGAAAGTTCCATTCTTATTATGTTCAGTTATAGTTGATGTTGGTTGGGTATCAATTCGTAAATAGGGACCGTTAACATCAAGTGATGTGTATATATCTCTGCTTATTCTACTCATCCGAAGTTCTGACCCCCAATGATACCATATAACCCTGAAGTATTTATATTAGACACATCAAATGATTTAAACGAATATATGTCAACAGCATTGACTGCTTGAGACATAACAGGAACAACTCCACCTGGCCATTTTACTGAAACTCTATTTTCAGCAGCAAAAGGAGTAATGCGAACATCGTCAATATCAACAGTATAGAATGCTCCAGACGGTTGAGTGAACTTAACCGTAAGCGACATCGCACTTGCATCCGAAGGTGGATTTATCAAACGTATTTGAGTTACATTTGCAGATAAAGTAACCTCAAAATTCTGACCTGTGGAAAGATCTAGAGTCAAAATACCAGCACTTTGAGTAACACTGTTATTAATTTCAGAGAAACTTCTCAAGTAAGTGTGAGAGTTCGATGTAGTAATACCAGAAATGAATATATTATTACATGTTGCAAGTCCGGTCACATTTGAATTAGTAATTGTTGATCCAGCACCGACAATATAACCAGCACCAACATTCTTAATGTGATATGGTCCAGATAATGTAGATGTGCCTGATACTTGAGCATCAGTATCAACCGTTAAACTACCCGTGATATGGGCATCATCATGAACATGAAGACTTGTTCCAGCAAGACCAGCAATCGCGGAACCAACAGTTAGTGAATATCCAAGTAGGAAATCAGTTGCTGTTCCTCCAGATGGAATTGAAGTGCCAATACCAACTCTACCATTCAAAACATCTTCATAAGAAAGATTTGTTCCTTGTCTAATCCAACCAGTTTGATCTGCGTTAAGATTAGTAAGACCGTGACCATCGCCATAGTAGAATACACTCTTACCAACTCTTGTCGAATATACAGAAACACCTGCGCCAGCATATGTCCCTGCTGTTATGGATTTAATTCCAACACCATTTAAGTCACATGTTCCTCCAAAAGAAATAGGTCCAGTATTAACAGTAAGTTGAGTTGCGATTGTTAAACCAGCACCGATTACAAAGTCATCATCAATAAATACATCTCCACCAGTTACATTTAGAGCATATCCATTTGCACTAGTTCCGATACCAACATGTCCAACACTATCAACAGAGAATTCATCTACCCCACCAAGAATTTTTAATCTATCAGTTCCAGCAGTAGTTGTTCCAATACCAACTCTTTCAAAAAGATCTTCTTTAGTATTTGTTGTCAGAGATACAGTACCGAATGATCTCCATTCATTACTTAAGGTATAAATCCAACCAGCATTTCCGCCATCAATTGGGTTTGCGTTAAATACCAAATCTCCAGGGTTGCCTGAGAGTGATGGAGTGCCAAGTCCTACAGTATATTTTCTAGATACCGAAGCATCGCCTTGTAAGAACAAGTTATTTGATTCTACACCTTTATTAGATCTAACTGTAAGTTTGTTAGAAAGAATAACAGGTCCATTAAATTCTGAGATTGCTTCCTTATTTGCTCCACCATCAACTTTAATGGATCGGGTAAATCCAGCTTCGACAGCAGAAACAACGTTAATACTAGGTAGTGTAAGAATATCTTCACCTTCAACCGTCTGAACCGGAGTATCAAAGATTTCTTCACGACCAGTGATTGTACTGAGTTTTCTATTACCAGAGTATGAAATACCCTTATCGTTCATACCTGTGTAGAAGTTAATACCACCGCCTCTCTTTGTAGACTGTGAAATCAGTTCTTCTTCCGCAGTAATTTCTCTGTCCTGCTTATCGGGGAAAGCAGTTGAGTAGTTACCAGGACCATAACCAACATATTCAAAGGTATGACCAGAAGCACGAATAATAGAGTGTCTTCTAAATTCTACAGGAAGAACATTAATCTTCTTGATTGTAGAATGTAATGGGTGACGTTCTGCTCTTGTTCCAAGAACTCCACGGAAGACAGTAATACTAGAATTATTCTGCAGGGCATCTGTATTAGATGTTCCATCTAAACTACTAGTAGAAGTAGTTGTCTTAACTCTTATAATTTCATCATCAATTAAGAAATAGTCACCAATATTAATATTATACCTAGCAGCATTAGAAATTTGAATAGTGTTTTGACTCAAACTACTAATAATATTTGATATTGTAGTAGTAATACCAGCATAATTGGCAACCTGCCTTCCACCAAAGTTTTCGTCATCAATGGTAATAACACCTCTATTTGAAGAATATCCCGTGGGATATGCAAGCATAGTTCCTGTCTGTGTTGGTGCGGTTGTTCCACTACCAACCTCAACAGCAAAACCAAATCTTGGAATAGTTAAATCGTCAATAACTTCAGTAACAACAAAATTTCCATTATATTGAGATTGATTTGCTCCATCAAATCTGATTTTTTCTCCTACTGAAAGTCCATGAGCAGTAGTAGTTGATACAGTTGCAATACCCGTTACTCTATTATAATCGTAAGCAGAAATTTGAATGACAGCACCAACATTTTGAAGTTGTGTTTTTGATAATAAATTTCCACCAAAACCTGCAGGAGCAGTAACAGGATTTACAATCGCAGCAGCAGATTCAACTTTAATCTCTCTATCGCTTCCAGTGTCAACACCAACAATTCTATAAAGTTCATTATACTTCTTAAGGCTATCAGAAGTAATACCAGAAATTTTTAATACACTACCCGCACACTCTTGAATATTTTTAACTTCAAGAATTGCTGGCGTGTGACTTGCACTTGTTGAAATTCCTATGATACTGACAGTATTACCAATACCATAAGCAGAACCGCCATCCATGATTTTAATTTGTTTAATAGTTCCACCAGAACCGACAATAACTTTTGCTGTTGCATTATTACCAGTTGTAGATCCAATTCCAGATGTAACAAGTTTAGCATTATAGAATACTTCATCAGAAGCAGAACCTGTTCCATAATTTGTGCCTGCGTCTACAATGGAAACTTTTAGTATTGAATTTAATCCATGGTCAACATTAGTTGTAAATGTATGAGCAATTCCAGTGGGTGAAGATTTAATATTATCAACTTTAAAACCAATATTGGCATCTATTGAATAATTTTCGAGAGTTGTTCTAGTAATACTATGTCTCTTATCAGAGACATCAACCTGACCAATTAGAGATGAACGTGCATGAGATTGTGCTGGATCTGGATCAGAGATTGGTTCATCTCTCTTTAATTGTGGGAATAGTGATTTGACAGGTTGAGTAAATGTTTCGTTTGTAAATGGCGCAACTGTTGGTTTAACAGATGCATCAAGAAGTGTTAAGTAATAAACACCATCTTGCTCACCTCTCAAATACTTTTGCCTTTCAAGAATTCTGTAACTGTAGTAAATTCCATTAGAAAAATCTTTCTTCTTAAACTGAGGAAGATTAGTATCTCTTAGAGATATATTATTTTGGAATACACCTGGATTTGTATTAAGTCCTACAGTAAATGACTTAGCACTACTGATACCAATAACAGTATATTGTCCGTTATATCCAAATCCATCTACGGAGTTAAGGTTTGAACTACTCTTAACTTTTGAAATTTGAATTTCATTTCCAACACTTAACTTATGTGGAAGTTCAGTTTCATATGTTGCTTGTAACGCTGGCAAAGACCACTGTGCCTTACTAATAAACTTGAAATTTCGTTGATCTGTAGAACTATCTAAAGAACCAGTTCCAAAATGTTTGTTAATTTCACTTTGAGTTCCTGAAGAGGTATTAGATTCTTGAAGAATGAATCCTTCGACAGGAGGACGTGCCACTCCTACAGAGTTTTTGGGAACAACATAACGTAAATGATATAGTTTATCAAATCCACTTCTTTCATCAGATTTTCTTTCAATAAATGTTCTTGGTGTTGCATCTCCAAGAGCAGTTGATCCAAGACCTACAATTGCAGGATAGATAGAGTTTTCTGTACTTGCAGAAGATACATTGATATACCATTGATTATTAGAAGTATCAAACTGGATTGGATGACCAAGATCTCCAGGAACTTTGTCACTAACTCTACTAATTACACTTAATTCTCCACCTTTTGAGTTAATAGGAATATGAATATCATTGACAGCATCATTTAGTGATTGAGCAAGTTTAATATTTGCTGGTCTTCCTGTTAAATCAGAGGATACTTCATCTGTAATTGCAAAATATAAGGTATCTGGCAATAACCCATCAGGTAGTTGACCAGTATTTGAAAGAACTCTAACACTTTCTCCATTAAAAAAATTGTGATTATCCACTAATGTAAGAACATTGGCAACATTACCAACACTATTAGAACCAATTCTATTCACTCCTGTTAAAGTTCTCTCAACTTTAAATACCTTTTCGCCACTATCAGTTCTTGCCGCACCAACACGGTGAGGCATAGTAATTTTAGCATTATAAGTTGATAATACTCCTTCAGATGAAGCAATAAAATTCAACGTATCATTTGTTTTTACACCAATTCTATATCCTTCAATAACATTAGATGGACGAACATCAGGATTTGTTTGATTATACAAATACAGATGAGATGTCGTTCCTACGCCAATAGCACTATGGGTTGCAGGAAGAGTTTTTAATACATCAATAGACGCAAATTCGACTGGATTTTCCTCAATCGGTAATTCTTCTGGTGGAATAATATGAGTAATATATCCCTGGTCGTCTTGAGTGAAGGCATCTTCACGATATCCATCAGAAGTAAGAGCTACTGCACCGAAGTTTGAGTTAGAGTTAGTGAGTGAGATATCACCACCATTTTCTGCAACGAATTGCTCAGCAAATCCAATAGCAAAACAAGATACCACCTGAATGATTGACTTGTTAGAGCACTTGATATGAACATTTCTCCAATCGGGTTTATACCTCGATCTAGAATTATTACTTAAAGTTGAATTTCCTGCACTAGTGGAGTCATCATAATTACCAGTTGATGGGGTATTTTCATTAAATAATACAAATGCTCTATCATCTTTCTGCAGACCAATACCGGTAAACTGAGCAACAACCATTGAACGGAATCCGGTTGCTTTAGAACCGTCAGCGTGCATACCATTCATACCAAAAACAGATCTCAGAGAGACGTTAAAGATATAAGGTGATGCAGAAGTTACAGTATCTGAACTTAATGTTAATGTAGACCCAATTACAATTGGCAATGGGTTTTGTGGAATAGTATTTGCCTTAAATACTATTTCGGTATCACTTTTTTTCTCAAATACTACATATTGACCATCATATCCTGCTGCAGTAATATTTTCAATTCTAAATGGAGTATCTACCTCAAGATTGTCAAGTGATGTTGTTGTGGTAACAGTAATAGTAGAAGATGAAATTACACCATCACCTGCTCTAATACTACTAATACCTACAGATTCGCCAATAGAACCAACAATTCGATATTCGTCAATTTTTGGTTGAATATCAATATTGACACTTGGATACTCTGGAGAAATCGTTCTTCCAGATTGATTACCATATACTAAGCTAACCTTTTCATAATACATATCCAGATCAGTTCTATTTGCAGTAAATGTCTGGAAATCGTCAGAAATTTTTACATTATTGACACCATCTGCATACTCAAAGCAAGTTAATTTATGGTGCGAATAATTTGGAATAAACGTATTAGAAGTATAGTCTTTATATACTAATCCATTTGGATTTGCATCAAACATACTGAATTGCCAGAAATATCCAGCACCAGTAATTCTAAACAAAGCAGTTGGAGCAACCTGATTATTTTCGGGATCAGGAACATATTTAGGTCTAATTTTTGTTTTACGAAGATCTAAACCAACAAGAGATGTACCTCTGGGGACAATAACTCCACCATGAATACTATTCAACTTATAAAGTTCATTAGTTGCGCTATTAACGTCAAAATTAGTTGTTAAGTCGTATGTTTGAAGATCATCTGTAGTGGTTCCATTTCTTAACCTGTAATTATTTGATCCGTCAGGAATATAACCTGGTCTATTATCTACGACATGATCGCCAGGATAGATTAAAATTGTGGTTTTTCCAAACCTATCATTATTCAATCCTCTCTGATAGGAAAATCTTGCTGCCTCAACCAAGGCACGCTGAATTGTTCTAAACGGGCGTGTTAAAGAGTTACCCTGATTCTCAATGCTATCGGTAGAATCCAAGTCATTTGGATTCACATAAAGAATCGTTCCTCTGGAAGACTTTAGAAAATTATCTAATCTGGAAAGACCCATCTTATTCGCAACTATAGTTCTTGTTATGGATTATTTAGCATAAAAAAAGGGGCAACTACTTTCGTAGTTACCCCGATTAACGCACAATTTGCGACTTCCTTCACACTATATTATTATACTATTTTTTATCTTTATTGTCAAGTATATATTCTACAGTAGTAGCAACATCATCCATTGCATCTCTTAAAAAAGGTTGCTGCCCTGAATGCTGCTCTAATTTAGTCACACCATTTTTAAATTCTTCAGATAATGTCCATCTCCAATGTTGCATACTTTTAGAATACCAAAGGTTAATCTTCATATCAATCTACGGGTAATAATTCGGGGTTTTCTAATTCTAGGTCAAACATCATAGGATGGCATTCTTCTGCCATCAAATACATTGATGCTCTATACATTTCTTCAATAGTCCATTTTTTACCATTATCTGCTGTTTCTAAAATTTCTGATTGATACTTGGCAATTTCTGGTAATTCATCAAAAGTAAAAGGAATGTTCTGAATCAAATATACCAGAATTAAACAAGAACCATTTTCACCGACATACCAAGCATAAGTTGTGTCTATCCGGTATTTCATGGGATTACCGCATACCCTCGTTCGTATTTATAGTGCGAGTAGGGAGACTTGAACTCCCACGGGCATAATGCCCAACAGATTTTAAGTCTGGTGCGTCTACCGATTCCGCCACACTCGCATAACACTACACTTATCCGTATGCTATGTGGGCATTACACCCAGTATACTGACAGTTTGTAATGGAGTAGGACGCAAAACCACTGCGAACATCCAAAGGGAGTTAGTTCCAAACGTGCAGGACAGTGATGGTCCTGTTGCTGAGTGGCACCTTTGGTTGGAACGTCTCAAGTTCCTAATGCTTCCTGTGAGGATCGAACTCACCTTAGGCAAATTATGAGTTTGCTGCATTCACCAGATTGCTAAGGAAGCAAAAAATTAGGTAATTAAGTTACCTAGTTCATCATGAGTTGGTGGGTTTAACCGACAATCCTCATTAAAAGTGATTTTCATCTCTTTTTG
>Ga0187217_1000584_pt1 | contig 15233 bp, 6 predicted proteins | sample 15SPOviralmetaG_FD_130165 | JGI IMG/M metagenome (GOLD analysis project Ga0187217, IMG submission 130165) | Marine viral communities from the oligotrophic San Pedro Time Series (SPOT) site, San Pedro Channel, CA, USA - 15 SPOT_SRF_2010-09-15... | ecosystem: Environmental > Aquatic > Marine >... | reverse complement strand
TAGCTATCCTATTTATTATATAAGCCTCAAAATCAGCTCCGCTATTATCTTTTTCACCGTATATTTTAAAATAATCACCATCATTAGCTTCTTCTACCACTATTGTAAAATCTTGAAACTCATCTTCTTTAGACACTGTAAAATTAGTTTCTTCAGCCGTGTAAATATAATCAATACCGACATTATCTTCTAGTGTATCTATTAGTTTTAAAGAAACATCATAATTAGATGTAGTATCTAGGTCACTAGCTCCTGTTCCATCATCGTAGAATAAATCTTCAAAATCACTATATTGGCTTTTAACCGTAGGTAGTTTAACTTCTATAAAATTACTATAAAGTGTTTCACTTAATATAAAAGGTCTAGGATTTTTAATTTCAAAACTAGAAGTGTTTAAATAAGCAATTTGAGTTAAAAAATTCTGTATACCTGATGTTCTATTAGTTTTTACTTCGAATAAAAAACCTTCATATCCTCTTGCTGCAAAACTAAACCCACTTCTTAAATGAAGTCTCACCTTGTCATATTTTATTTTATTTACAACAGAAGTTGCATTAGCTTGACTAGCCAATAACTGAGTAGAATTAGATCCATTCCACTCAACACTATCTATAAAAATATCAGTACTATCTAAAAGAGCATATTTATTTTCACTAATACTGACTGCATGGTATCTTTCAATGCTTCCAGATCCTGTCACTATACTATTTCCTGTTTCTTCATCAGGTGTGGCAAATAATGGATTTGCAATATTACCAACTGTTATTTTTCCACCTATGAAATTTGTCAATTTATATTCATAACTACCTGTGTTTGCAGGAATATACACAAACGTGTTTCCAACTAGTCCAGCGCCGTTATTTGTTCCAGTTATTGAAAAATCACTAGGAGTTGAAAGCGTACTAAGATTAAATTTATATGTCTTTCCGGATTCTAATAATAAAGTTCTTGCTGCAAATTGCTCAATCGCAACATATGCACCATCTTCAGTAACATCAAAATTTACCACTAAACTACCGAGTTCATGTATTAAATGTCTTGTTTTAGTAGAATCACCCTGTATAGTGTCTAATATTTTTATCTCACTACCATTATCATCTACCTCAATTTCATAAGGAGATGTATCAGATTGATCATGATAAATAAACTCTAAGAGTATATCGTTATCAATTTTATAATATCTAGAACTTTCTGCCATAATTTATTTATCTCTTTTAATGTTGAATACTTTTGGAGTATATGTTAAAAACAAACCAACTTGTGGCCCATGATATATTAAATTATCATTAGCAAAGGTTAAGCCATAACCAATTCCTAATCCTAATTTAACTCTATTTTTATATTCCTTCCTTACTTTATTTATCTCGTCTTCAATGATACTAATTCCCTCAATATTATTAAACTTTAATCCAGGATATTTTGTAGCAATATTAATCTTTTTAACACCATCTATTTCTTCAACACTTGAATATAGTTTAATCCCTTGTTCATAGTTAAAACTATTTAAAGCACCTGTTAATTTATTATCTTTTTTAAATAAGCTAACCTTGCTATTCCATTTCCTCCAATTCCCATCTCCATAATCGGTAGAGTCATTAAAATATAAAACAGAATCACTTTTAACAAAGGCATAGACTGTATCAGTTTCTTTAATACTAATTTCAGCACTTAGTAATTGATTAATATTTTTTAATTTTTTAATATCCCCTAAAGCATTTTCATATTTACTATACAAATCATTAGATTCATTTTTTAATTCCTCAGCCGTAAACTCATATGCACTTATTTCACTAACTAAAAAATCATTTTTGTTTTTATAATATCTTACACTATCTTGTCCGGCTATAATGTTAGCCTCTACCCTTTCAACTTTATTTTCTAAACCTTTATTAATAGCTTTTATTTTACCATTCCTGTTACATTGATGCATTAGTAGTATAATAAGCACTAAAATAACAGCTATAAAATGTATTGGCTTTATTTCTATTTTTTTAACCATTATCATCAACGTCATTAATATTAAATACATTAGAATTATTAACAACGTGATTATTGTATGAATTTATATGAGTTGGCATTGTAAACTTAAATCTTAAAGTAATACCTGGAAACCAATCTGCATTAGGTTGATAAACCATAGAAGGGCTTAATCCTTGAGTGTATATGTCATTAACCTGGCCATCACCCGTATCTCCTAGTTCCTTTCTATTAGGATTCATACTATCATATAAAAATACAATTCTATTAGAATTTGGATTAATTATTCCCTTTATATCAATGAGATGTGAAAGTCCATTTTCAACACCAGTGCCAGGATTAGGTACAGTTCCTGGAAATTCAGATCCACGCCCAGATGAGCTATGCCCATATCCAGTAAAAAATCCTCCATCACTATCTGCCTTTACCTGTACGTCAACGTGCACTGCTGTTTTAGAAGAGTTTAAATAAGGAAACTCTCCAGCTAAATTTAATAATAACATCAAAGCTTGTCTATCTCTTGAAAACTGAGCAGTATTCGAAACAGCAGGGTCTACTACACTATAATAAGACCAATAATCTGCATGTGCATCAGCTGGATAAGCTCCTCCAGTATTAGGTGTTACGGTAGGTGCTACAGTGTTAGAGCCGACTATAATCTCTCCCCATGCATTTATTAAATTACCAGTTTTTACATATGCAAAATTACCATAATTTGAAGAAGATATAAGATTACTGTATAAGTTTCTTTGATGATCGACTACAGATCCCCAGCCATTAACACTAGCTCCTTCATTATACCATAATGGAGCATCTGGTGTAGTTGTAGGATCAAACGCTGTACCGTTTGTTGTATTTTGTAAATTTAAACATTTTAGAGGACTTGCATATTTCATAGTGCTGCTTGCTCCCCATAAATTAACATCCGGATTATAAAAATAATCAGCAAAAGTTCTTTGCTCTATAGCAGATCCATAATTTGCAGCTGCGCTATCTCCTCCTAAATTAGAATTTGAGCCTTGTGGAAACCTAATACCATGTCCTAAGTCTACATCGACGTCTGCTACTAAACCAGTAGCCGGCACACCTCCATTAACCTGATTCCATGTTCCACCTAAAGTTAAACCAGTAGGTGCCATATATATTGATTGATTCGAAGTACTTAAAGAGGATTCTAATTTAAATTTTGTAGAACCTGCTACAATTAAGTTTATTCTTCCTCCTGTTGCAGATTCAGCTTCTATATCAACTCCTTGTCCACTGGCAGAACCTTTTATACTAATATTAGTTCCTGCAAGTTCTATGGTAGAAGTTGTGAGTGCTGAAATAGTATCAGAATTAATCGAAACATCTCCTCCAGACGATGTTAAATCAATAGTTCCATTTAATGATACTATGTTAATGTCTGGTGAAGATAGATTTATTATTCCATCAGATTCTATTTGACTTAGTAATTCACTTTTTATATAAACATTTGCAGTATCAGCTAAATCCCCTATGTTAATGTCACCTGAGTTGTTATTCTTTATATTAATGTCCCCATTTGAATTTATGTGAGTTTCAGTATTTGAATCTACTTTAGTTTCTTCACTAAGAATGTTTATTTTATTAGGTATTGTTATATTTAAATTACTCTCTTCTCCAGACGCAGCCGCGAGTGCGGTTAAAGTCATTGTAGTTCCAGAACCACTTGTATAATCAGTCGTAATTTTAAATTCCTTTGGAGAACCTGTTTCCTCATTTAATAATATAATTTGAGCAGTTATATCTCCATTTGCAACTGGCGGATTTATTAAAGTTAAAAGAGAAGTAGGTGTATCAGGGGCAGGAATAGGATTTGTATAAGTATTATCTCCTAAAACTACTCTTGTTCGTCTGCCTGCTATTGAATCAGGATCCTCGGCAGGGTCTGGATCTATATCAATTGGTCTAAGTACTCTTACTTCTGCTCCACCATCTACTACGACACCGGCTGTCCATAGACTAGAACTTGCACCAGAGTCTCCTTTATCTCCAACTTCACCTTTAGATCCGGTGTTACCCGTGTCACCTTTTTGACCAGTTTGACCACTTTGACCATCATTTCCTTTAACGCCGATTGGGCCTCCACCTGATGCTAATAGCTGATCGAAATTGTAATTTATTTTATCAACTTTAATATTATCTGCATCTGCGTCGAATAATTCTTTTATATTAATTGCCATCCCTATGCTTTTATTTTTACTAAAGGTCTAATCTCATAAGAGAAGCCTATTTTTTTATTATATATTAATCTAAAATTAAGAGGGTTTGTAGGATCGAGTTTAAACGAATAATTATTATTTATTATATATCCACCTGTGTCAATTATAGACAAGCTTGCAACAGATTCAAAATTAGTACTTATTTCTTTAGATTCTAACACATATAAATCTATTGAAGATATTGAATATTTTTTAATAATATTTTCAGAAATGTAACCTTCTATATCGTCGTCTAGTGTATCTACTCTTCCAAAACTATTTTCAGCAGTAACATATTTTTTGAGGGTTTTCCTAATACCTTTATTATCTAAAAAGCTAATTAAGTTTTTATTTATATAAAAATCTGCAATTATTTCAGTTTTAGTATCTATGAAATTAATTTGAGAAGTTGTAACATTTGCTAATCTAATCTCATTTAATTGTTCTATATTTTCAAACTGTTGAGAAGTAAAGCTAAACAAATCATAAGATTCATTAGTTTTAATTACGCTAGATGCTATATAGCTCTTTTCTTCTACTATATTTTTTGTACCTGGTAAAAGCGTTGTATTTCCACCATCTAAGCTTCTAGTATAGTAGTTATTTTCCCACCTAGACTTAAATACGTTTTTATCTTTTTTATCTATTGCTATTTCATTAATTAACTGATATTTAGGTAATAAGTCATCCACTTCTGTTAACTTTATAACACCTTCGGTATCAATTTCATTTACCTTGTGGAAAAAATGATTTTTAATTAATCCCCATTTCATATCATGTCTAACGTCTTTAACTTCACCTACGTTAAATAATACCCCACATCCATTTAACTTCTTATAAAGAGCAGCTGTTAAGTTATTTAAATTTACTTTAGAAATATCATAATTATAAACACTATTAGAATAAGATTCAGACGTCCAATCCGTGTCAATTTTATGCATAGAATAAGGTTCGGTAAAGGTAACAATAGGTCGCATGTCTACTGTGTAATTACCATTTTGTCTAGTTAAAAATGAGAAATATTCTGCTCTTTCTTGTATATTATATCCAATTACCTCATTAGATAGCTTAAAAGACTTAGGTTTATTAATGTCTACCTCTGGATAAAGTTTAGAAGTTTTTATTATTTCTAAACCATCTTCTATTTGCAAATAAAATCTATTATTTATAGTTGAACCATCCTCATTTACTGTAATATATTCAGCGTTGTTAGTATTGTTTAAAATATTAGATATTCCACTAGGTGACAATTGCTCTAAAAGGGTTTTATGTGCAAATATTCCACCATTTTGATAACCATAACCTGCTGCCATATAATCATTATTCGAATAATATGTAGTAGGCTGTGGAACTCCAGTATCTGTTAACATCGCCCCTGATACCTTAAGCTCTGAATCATTTATAACGCTATTCACTTGTAAAGAATATGTTAAAGTACCAATTGTTATAGAGATTGGGCCATATTGACCAGTATTAGGGTCTTTGAGTATTTGTGTAGTAAACTGTGGAATAGATCCATTTGCAGCTTCTATCCCGTATATTGTTGTAAATCCTCCTTGGAACAAATTAACAGAACTTAAATCCAATGCACCTGATATTAAAGAATCTGCATATGAATTATTTTTAGTTTTATGGTCTAACTCGTATAGTAATTTTCTATTTAAATAATCATACGCATCATCGCTTAAATTTAATTCTAAAACAAGGGTTATTGTTTTAAATCTTTTGTTTTCAATGACATTTACTTTTAAGAAATTAGGGGTACTTTCATTAAATCTAGTTTTTAAACAAGTTGAAAATCTATAACCGTTAAATTCTGAGTTTTTAATAAACTCTTTAGTTATTTTATTTTCTATTTTTTTTCTCAATTTAGGAGTAAACTTTAAGCCTTTAAATATCGTAGACGCAAAACTCTGTGAACTACCTCCTTCAAGCAATGTGTATCTTTTAAAAGACTCAGTCTTGTTAAAATAAACAGGAGAACCTGACATAAACCCACTTCCTAAAAAGTAAGTCTTAAAATAATCAAAATTAACATCTTTTAATTTTTCTAAACTAAATTTTAAATCCCCTGCTAAATTTACATAACTAAAAACTTCACTACTATTTGATGTATTTACATAATCAGGTATATTGTCTAAATAAAACCATTCATGTGTCATTTTATCCTTATCTCTTTCCTCTACTTCTAAATTAGGTGAAAAGTTTGTTTCACCAAAAGATTCATCAACATTTAAATAATATTTGTTTTCTCTAACATTTTTAGAATCTTTTAAACACCACTTGTTTATTGTAGGAATTATTCTAGAAGTAGTTGCAAATTGAGTTGTGTAATTTTCTTGAAGCCTATCAAATTCACTGTATATTTTTTCAAGAGATTCTTCTTCAACGCTTTCATCGTTTAATATAGGTGTTAAATTTGAAAAATAGTCAACTGATTCCTTAAACAGGCTATCTCTATCATCATATGGACTATCACCTTGTATTTCAGTATTTGGATCACTTACTACACCTACTACATTATCATTAGGATATGCGTTATCATCTTCTAATTCTAATTCCTTTAAATCAGAGTTAGAAGTATCATAAAAATCAAAATTAAAATCATAAATATCATATGCACTAAACATACCCCATCCCAATTTAAAATCTCTATACACATTATTAATACCAATGTTACTCTTGTTTTTATTTTCTAAAATTAAAAGCCCATAATCAGACGTAATATCTCTAGAATCTTCTACAATATCTAAAACTTTATTAAATGAATTATCTATATTTATTAAATATTCACCAATTTGTATTTGTCCTAAATCATCTGTTTTAACATAAACTGACTCATCTTTATTGCTTCCTCCTTTTAAAAAATAAGAAGTATGTGTACTTAACACTAGTGTACCTAAGTTTAAACTATTATTAATATCTTCATTTGAATTTATTTGCAAAAAAGAACTATTGCCATTTTTTTCTAAAAATACTTCTCTTTTGCGATTATATCCTTTTATTGGAGACTTTATTAAAAGAGTTTCATCGCTAACTATTGTTGAAAATCTAGTTTTATTATCTAACATGTTAGAAATAGCAGTAATAATGTTTTTTATACTTCCATTTCCTGAAAATGAATTACCAGTAAACTTGCCTTTGTCTAAGGAATTGTCACAGGTAAATGTGTTTTTAACAACATCCATAGGTGTAAAAGTTCTTTCAACCTTTACTATCGTATCACTTATAGAAACGCCTTGAACTGGAGAACTACCTGAAACACTATCTAATGAATAAAAGTTATGACTCTCATCAAAATTATATTCTTTTTCAACCAAGCTTAGCTGATATTTATTATTAATTTGTTCTAATTCTACATTATATCTATCAAACGTGCTTGCAGTATACCAAGCTGTTTGAATATTCTCTAAAGTTTCCTTTTCAGTTGTACCAATTGCAGATTCAATATATTGACCAGTATTGTCATATATAAAAATTGAATTAGAGTCGTTTACATTATCTAATATAGAAACCACAAATCTTTGTTTTTTAAGAGAATGTATTCCAAAACTGTCACCACTTATTGGATTATTTATTATTTCCACTCTTAAGAAGTCTTCAACCCCTTCTTTATTTTCAGTCAAATCTATTAAATTATCAGTTTTTTTAATTCCTAAAAATGCACTAAGGTCTTTATTATTAGAATCTATCTTTAATTGATTTTTCTTTGTGCTCCAGGTTGCTCCGTTTTTTACGTTGTGGTAACCTGAAAAGCTTTTAACCCACCCTAACATAGGTGATTTCTTATATAAATCAGAGTCTGGGATTGCATAAAAATCATCACTTCCATTTAAATCTAATGTATGGCTAATTTCAGAAAAGGTAACTAAATCATTATTAATATCACTTACTAAACCACTGCCTATTTCATGTTCATCTACATAAATGCCAAAATATCGGTTTATAGAAAACTCTTCAGTTTGATCATCGTCAAACATGAATTCTAGATTAATTAAGTTTGCGCATACCATTGAATTTCTTTCAAAACCCTCACTTATAAATTTATTATACTCTATAAGAGGTTTATCTAAGTCAACAGTGTCTTTATACTGATACTCTCCTTTATTTACGAAACCGCCTTTTTGAAGATCTATGCCGTTATAAAATGTTTGAGAATCTTTATCAAAGGAAACAGTTAATGGAGAAGATGGGAAGTTTTCATCACTTATATAATTTCTTAAGTACTTTCCTATTTTACTTGAACTTGATAAATCTACAGTTTTAATTAAAGTAGACTTAGCTAGCATTTCATTAATTCTATCTAAATTATTATCATTAGAATAATTAGTAGAATTTATAGGATCTTTTATTCTATAAATTAAAAATTTAGAAGGAATGTTTTTATCTAACCATATAGGTGCAAACATTCTATATTCATAATCGTATAACTTTGAATAGTTACCAACGGTTCCATAAGAATAAGAATCTTCATATTGTTTATCATAGCTATCTAATACTGAAAAGTCAGAATAATTTCTTTTAGTTTTAAAAGCTAAATCTAAAGGAGTAGAATTTAATCTCCAAAATTTGGAAATATCATACGCATATGAGCCAGTATCTTTTATTAAATATTTTTTATATTTTGAATTTAATAAAAGATTAGACGCATCAATGCTATCTAGATACATTTCCTCGTCAGTGACTACTAATTTAACATTAGTTGAAAGTTTTGGATTTGTTCTAAATATTGGCCTGGATAAATGATCTACTTTACCGTTATTCTCTATGTCAGTTCTAATGCTTCTAGCCATTAATCTTTTTATTTTTCAATAATATAATTTATAAAATTATATATCACAATTAATACAAGAGATTACGTCACGTTCTTTCTAAGTCTAACTTTCTTAGTATTGTTTAAGTTAAATCCTCTAGATTTATATTTAGAAAATACTTCTAAATCAAAGGAAAACTGATTGTCATTAGAATCAAATAAATCCACACCTATTTTTTTAGAATAAGTTAAATTAGATATTCTATTAGTATCTAACCCTCCTAATCTACCGTCTGATGTATCAACTCCACCTGATTGAGTTACCCCAAAATAATCTGTCATTCTATATTGAAACACTATATCTATTGTAATATTAGAAGATTTAGATGTTAAGGAATTAACTTGTTTATTATCTGTTTTTCCAATAACTCTTTTACCAAATTTATTATCTCCATCAACTGCTAAATTTCCTATCCTAGTTGGAGATAGGAATAGGTAAGCCCCGCAAGATTTACCACCTAATAAATATTGATCATTATCTTCAAAGGACATTTTCATTCCTCTTAAATAGTTAATAGATTTTTCAAATCTATACGCAGTCTGTAGTTCTGCATAATCTTCTTCTCCATATCTTAATGTAGAAAATTTATCTTGAGCACTGTAATTAGGTAACCATGTTGTTGTATTAGTATTTGAATTATATCCATTCTGTACATTAGGATGATCGATATGTACATATATACTTTCATCGTAGTCAGTTAAACTAGAGTCTAATTTAACAGTAGTTGGCTCTCCATTACCATCATGTGCACCATCCCATATAAAGTCAGTTGCATCACCTGTTGTACCAACGCCGCTTTTTCCATAAATCTCAAATTCACCAGGACCATTAACCACTGTTGTGTCTCCATTTAAATAATCAAGAGGAGCGGTTGCGTATAGCGCATTTTCACCAGCAACATCTAAGTACCTTCCATATATAAATTGTCCTTTTCTTTGAGCAGATTGGAATGGAGCGCGACTATTAAATATTTCTTGTCTTTCTGTATTAGAAACGTTTTGATATTGAATAGGGACTAAATCATATTTACCTTCAACTGTGTAATAAGTATCATTTTCTATTCTGCTACTTACGATAGGGTTAGGGCCAGTGTTATAATTATGTGTACCCATTTCAAATGTAACCTCAGTTCCAGTTGCAGAAGAAGCTTGTACAGCTTCATCTCTTTTACCTATCATTCTAGCCATTAATTCTAAATCAGTAGCTTTACTGTTTTCTAATATCAACTTATACGTCTTTGTAACAATATGTCCTTTTTTAATGTTTAAATCAGCAACTTCATCCGCATAATACCCTGCAAATATTTTAGTTGTACCGTTTTCCTCAACCACTGTAACGTTTCCTTCTTCATCAACGATCGAAACTATTAACTCACCTTCTGCGTTTTCTAACTGTTCTCTTAAGTTATCTACCTCTCTTTGAAGATCTATTAATTTATCAAATAAACTAATTGGAGTCTGCTCAGATGATAAAAACCCGGAAGCAATAGAAGTTGCACCGTGTGTAAAATATTTTTCGTTAGCGGTAAAACTGTCTGCAATGTGAGTATAAACCCCTTTAGAATCTAATTCTTCAACAAGTTTTACATAAGTAGTTTCTTTGCTATTTTCATCAACTAGATTTATAATGTCAGTAGTATCTAACATTCCTTCTGGAAATTCAACTAATATAGTTTCACTCCAGTCAGACTCTATAGGGTTAGAAGGGTAACCTGCTTCTGAAACTGCTTTCATTCTTATTTCAACATTTTCGCCGAGATTAATTGGAAGATCTAATTGATTAAAATTAACTTCTTGTCCATCTTCAACGCTTTCAGTAACCCAAATATATTTATTAGTAATTACATCTCTTTGTCTTTTTCTAGTCGGTGTATCTAATTGATTCCAATTTGAAAAACTTGCAGTAGTTGTTTTATTATCCTGTGTAAATGGTATTTGTTCAATATTACTTGTTTTTCCACTTGCAGAAACATATCTATATTGAATTTTAAATTTTATAATTTCCTGTGGAAGAGTATCAGCATTGGTTTTAGCCTCTGGTACTTTCCAAAAACCTCTTGCTCTAAACTTAGGTTTAATGTCCTTTACGTTTTGATCAGAACTAATACTTTGGATCTGATTAACAACTGATGAATATAATTGTGCTTCTCCACTTCTTTTTTCAATAAGAGTGCTTAAATTATTTTTATCTTTACTTTTTTCAATTTCAGACTTATATTTCTTAACAGCTATTTCGCTTCTTTTACTTATAATAGTATCATCTAATTTCTTAATACTTTCACTAATAGTAATTTTATCATTATTTAATTTCTTTATATTATCAAATGCATCATTTTCAGTTAAATGTGTATTTATTTGCACAACTTGAAAATTAGTAGCATCTAATAATACAGGATCTGGTGTAATTCCAACAGTTGCTGGCGGAATAAAATCTTCTTTTAATGATTTAATAAATTGACCAAAATCAGCAACACTATCTCTGTAAAATGCAGAAAGTGTTTGAGTTCCACCTGCTTGGCCTTCTATTGTTAAATCATTTGAATAAAAACCAACACCAGGTGACCAGTTTTCAGCAATAATTTTAGAATCCGGATCTATTGCTTTAAAGAATGCAACTTGTCTTTCATCGAATCCCACATTAATACTTAAGGAAACTGTATTTTCTAGTGCTTTATAAATTCTTAATTGATCAGAACCTATTTTAATACTATCAAATCCTTCAATTAATCTAAGTTCAACTTGTCCTGTGCCATTATACACATTTTGAACTCTATATCTTGTGTTATTATTTCCACTGTTTACTAACAGCTCATCTCCTATTGAAATAAATTCTGTATCTTTTAAAGACTTATCACCATCAGTGTATGTTAATTTATTTAAAGTATATAATTTAACTGATCTAATTACTGGAGATCCATCTACTACAAATTCTCTTTCTGCGTCTTCAACTGCTAATACATCAAATCCTCCATAAAATTGAGTAGACTTAAAGGGAAGATCTCTAACCTGTTCATCGATTGTAGCATTTGCGCCATTGCTTGTTATTTCTCCAATAAACGTTTGATAATTTATTTCGTCGACGTTTTTAAAATTGTCATCAAAATAACTAGCAGCAAATGCATCATTTGCTGGAAAAATATATCTTTTAACTAAAACCCTTTCAGTATCAGATGGTATCTGATTACTGACATCGAATTTAACAGTTAATAAAGGGTTTAAATAATCTTCAAAAAAGTCATTATCTGTTGTCTCAAACTCAACTGGTAATGCAATAGAAGTTAAATCATTTGCAGGAGTTTTAAGTTTTCTTGCAATAATCTTCTTAAAACTTCCATCGGGCATTTGCACAGTCGCATCTGTTGTTCCAACTCCGCTTAATGCTTTAATATTATTTTCTAATCTTTTTATTTCTCTATCTAAAAAACCAAATGATGGAATTTGATAAGTTTTAATTGTAGTTACACCATCATCATCTGGTGTACCGAATAAGTCTACTGAAACGGTAATAGCGTCCTTTTCACTTGTAATGGCCTCGTTGATGCGTTCAAACGTTTCTAACGCATTGGCATTCATTTGAGTAAATTGCTTAATTATTCCAGAAAATGAGTTTTGTGTGTCCATTTATTATCTTATAATATCTATTTCAAATTCAAAAGTAGCAGCACTTGTACAAACTACTTCAAAATATGGATTGTTACTCGCACTTGCAGCAGAAACACTTCCAATAAGTTTGTTAAATCCATCTTTCCAATTTGTGTAAACGTTAATATTGTTACCGTTTAAATCTAAATTTTCAAAAACAATCTTATAACTTTGACCATCTTGCCATTTTATAAGTTTGTCATCTATGTATATATTAATATTATTATCAGCGCCCTGTGAAGTAGTTTTACCACCAAGTCTTAATTGATTTGAAAATTCCTTTAATCTTACCCAAATACCATATCCTGTTGCATTTGAGGGATCATATTGATTAGTACTTGTAATTTCAGTGTAAACCGTTAATGTACCTTCGTTCCATAAAAACGGCTTTCCAAATACATAGGTTTTTAAATCGTTTTTTATCTTAATCTTATTAGGTACTGTTTTATCAACAATAATACCAGGTCCATTAAATAAAACGTCTACGTTATATTGTACCTCAGATGGTATACTACCATCTATAAGTTGATTAATTCTTTGATTTGCATTTGTGATTAATTGTAAAAGACTATTACTATCTGCTAAATTAACAGATGTGTTTTGAAATTCTGTTTCTAATTGAGTTATTTTACTAAGTAATTCAGTACTTGAGTCCATGGACATTACTAAATTTTCTAAATCATCTAACCTACCTTTAATTCTACTATATCTCGCATTTGCATCTGATAGTAATTTACCTGCATTCTCTAAAGCACTTGTCGTGTCCATGAATAAGTCCATTGAGAAGGTTGTAAAATCATTTATATTAACTTCAACTCCAACATTGTCAAGGGATGAATTAAATTTGATATTTAATTTAAGACCAAATGCATTTCCATTTAAGCCAGTAATTTCATTTGGCTTATATTTAATTAATTCAGGAATGTAAGAACTACTTGCAGCACCAGGGTTATCTTGTGGATTGTCTAATATTAGAACACCATAAAGATTAGTTTCTCTATTTGCAGGTACTGAATCACTGTATAAATCATAATAAACAAGAATAGCGTTAAACCTGAAGTCTCCTCCTTGTTTAGCATAATCTTGTAAAGTATTAAGGTCTGAATTAGAAGCAATTCCATGATAGTCGGCTGCAGTCCAATCAAGTTCATAATTAGGCGTTGAGTTTACATTAATGTCATAATATGGAATTAAGTTTTGTGGATCTGAATTATCAACATCATCTACTAAAGTTTCTAAATTCATATTAACATCTGGATGTGTCTGTCCATTTCTACCACTAATTGTTGCCTCAGGATAAATCTTGTTAGCCGTGGTGTTATATGTTTTAGAATTAAATAAAACAGTTGGGGTATAACCAATGGATGACGGCACGTTAATATATACTTCATGGTATGCATTACCTTTATATTGAATGTCATTTCCGACATCAATGCTTCCTAAATATTTAACTACTCTATCATAGTCAGTTCCTGTTCCACTTGCATTTAATTCTTCAGTTGATAAACCTAGTTGAGTAGCTTCGGTTGAATCGGCGGTTTTAAACCTTATTGCTCCCATCTTATGCAACCACTTAAAGAATATTTTTTCTGCATCAGAACCATATAGTGCACTATCAAAGTCATCGTCTTGTAATAGTTCTTCTTCTAAGTTAAGCGCATAGTTTTGAAATGTAATTGCAAAATCATGCCCAGCATTTCCAACTGGAGAATAGGCTACATTACTATAGTCTAACATTTGATCAAAATCAACTGTATTTTTGCCACTTACAGGCTCTTCAAAATTTGGAATGTCTAATAACGCATATTTACTAAATTCAAATTTAATATCTGGATTTTGAAAAGCTCGGGTTAAATCTCTCGTCCCACTCGCAAAAGCGTACATCGTTCCTCCCTGTATCTGTGGTGTTCTAACTAATGGTGTAGCCATTTATAATAAGTTTATTTTTAAGCAATAGTTGCACCATAAGAACTAATAATGTACCATGAGGTACCATCAGATCTTAAAGTTAATGTTCCGTTTAATGCTAAAGTAACAGTCGTAGCACCTGCAATATTAGTTGCTTCAATGTCACCTGCAACCTGTGCAATTAATGTTATTTCTTGACCAACTACTGAGCTTGATGCTAATGCAATTTGTGAAGTCGCATCTACAAAATAAGTAGAGTCCGCGATAGAAGCAGGAAGTGATGTTAAACCACTTGTGCTAGTTCCACCAATTCCGGATTTAATAACACTAGCGCCTAATGTGGCGTTAGCACTAATAGTTGTTGCAACAGTAACAGTAGCAGATGATGCATTTATTATACTTGTGCCCACTGTAAGTTGACTTGTTGATACTGTAACTCCTGAAAGAGTTAAAGCAGATGGATCTAAATATCCCTTTAAATTTGTTATCTCATCTTCTAAAGATGTGAAATTGTCATTTAGAGTAATTCTTGATGATGAAAGAGAATCAGTTCCTAAAATTTCTGTAACCGCCATAGTTTTATTTTTTTATTTTACAATTATCATATTTCTTTCGACAATATTAGTATTGCCATTAGTATCTTCAACCTCAGCCGCTATTCTATACGACCC
>Ga0187217_1000579_pt1 | contig 15257 bp, 12 predicted proteins | sample 15SPOviralmetaG_FD_130165 | JGI IMG/M metagenome (GOLD analysis project Ga0187217, IMG submission 130165) | Marine viral communities from the oligotrophic San Pedro Time Series (SPOT) site, San Pedro Channel, CA, USA - 15 SPOT_SRF_2010-09-15... | ecosystem: Environmental > Aquatic > Marine >... | reverse complement strand
GAACTTGAAATGGACATCAATTGTTATCCTACGGTGGCAAGTATGACGGATGGGTACTATATCGAACAAGGCATTTATGAAGGTGTGGTCGAAATGGCAGGTGTACCTCTGAAATTCCATGCAAACGCTTCCGTTGGAGGTCGTGTTATGTGTGCAAATAACGAAAGAGTGTATTCAAAGGCAAACATGGGTGATGAGGATGCCAATGCGCTGTATTCATCGGCGCAAATTCGTTTGGGCGGTTTCCTAATTGGCGAGCCAAAGGTATGGCATGCTGGAGTTGATTTGACACAAGTGACAAGCTATTGTATCGAGATTCGCGTAACCAAGATTGGGCGCAATTTACGATTTCCAGTATGTCGATTAAAGAAAGATGGGGGCTGTAATTGGACCAACGATTTGGTCGGCAAAGTTTTACAAGTGGACAAGCTGACATTGGAGGATCTAGTACTGCATCAAAAGGCAGAGTATGAAATTATTAAAGGATATTACTACGATGAAGAACGAAATCCCCGTCTTGGTGAGGTGGTAAAAGACATGTTCGATCGCAGGCAACGATACAAGAAAGCTGGAAACCCGCTACAAATGGTTCTAAAGATTGCGTTGAACAGTGGGTATGGCATTTGCGGATTGAAGCCAATTGAGACGGATACCAAATATGTTACTCCAGATGCCAAGGCAAACTTTTGGCACAATAATAGCAATCACATCAAATCATTCGAAGAAATGCCAAATGGAGATTTCCGCTTTGATATGTACAAGCAGATTGATACTCATTACAATCGTCAGCACTGCGCAATGGAGGTTCTGTCGATGTCAAAAGTAATTATGAACGAGCCCATGGTATTGGCCGAGGATGTAAAAATCGACATCGCATATCAAGATACAGACAGCATGCACATTCCCAGCAAGGATAAGAAAAAGCTGGATAAAGCATTTAAGAAGAAATTCGGGCGTGAGATGTATGGTGAAGGAGAGGGGTCCTATGGACAATTTTCCTCGGATTTTGAGTTTTCAGATGCATGGCATTTTCGTGACGGCAAATTCCGTAGGGTGGGTAACTCAGTCAAGACAGTCGGCAGTGTTGTCGCAATTCGAAGCATATTCCTTGGTAAAAAGTCGTACATTGACGAATTGTCAGACGAAGATGGTAATATAGCATGGCATATTCGAATGAAGGGCATTCCTTCAAAGTGCTTGGTGGCAAAGGTGGCGTCATGCTTTGATCGAGATCCAATGAAGCTATATGAATGGCTGCTTTTGGGTAAAGAAGTCGAATTCGACTTGAATGCTGAAGGTAACTGCTGTTTTAAGGTCACCAAAACACACTCGGTATATTCTCAGGTGATGTCTCGTAAAGTGAAGTTTCCAATTAATGTAGATTTGATGAATTTTAGTCCGTAGAATCAAATTTGTTTGACCAAAAATAAAATATTGTAGGAGGTAAAACATGTTCGACATCGAACAATTACCGAACGAAATACAACTCATGATTTGGACATATGCACAAAAAGCTGCAAAAAGTTGGGGAGATGATCTTAATAGATTAAATGATTTTACGTTATCCGACCGGTATAGAATCCATCTTTATAGAATCCAACAAAAAGCAACAGATTATATAATATACATGAAAAGAGTAAAGCAGTACGAATTGGGAATAAACAAGAACAAGCCTTGGCCGCATTATGTTCCACAGTGTCGACCATGTACGAACTGTGGCAATCGTACAATTTTGAAAACCGAGCCTTCATGGAAAAGGCAGTGTCTTGACTGTTTCAAACACTCGAAGCATCCATGGATATATGGGTTTCGTTAAGCGTGCATATAGTGAAACTACCAATTTTTTTTTCTTGTTGTATATAAAACAAATGGCGTATACAAAGGAGTATTATGAAACAAACCGTGAAATTATCAATCTTAAAAAAAGAACAAAGTACGACAACACCAAGCGTAAAGCCTACTATGAAGCACATAAACATGACATTTTAGCCGCGCAGAAGGTGGATTTGCAGGTATGCCCATTCTGCAATATTCGCTATCGGCGGTGTTACTTGCAAAAGCATATAGCAAATAGACATGGTCATGAAGACACTTGCGAAGATGTTATTGCAAACATTAATTATTGTAGTATAGCTAAATGAGAAAGCTTGTAGATTCACCAATGGATTTGTCAGATTTCCTTGAAAAATTCGGTGGACAATTAAAGCATGTAAGGGCGTTTTATATACTAGAACCGTTATTGGAAAAAGGTAAAACTATAAAATTTGGTGTTGCTGGGATTTCAACGGGTAACGCATACAATCGATTCAACGAATACGCAATTATATATGGAAAGAGAACGAAATCGAATAATTGCAAAGGTGTGATTGTGCATTATGTAGGCATCACCGAGTACGATCGACATGTTCAGCCCCAACAAAGTCAAGTGTTTTTAATTGAGAAGCATTTAAAGGAAAAGTACAAATCGGTTACGGAACAAGGTCGCGGATCCGAACGAGTGCCAAAGAGTACCTTGCAAGAAATCATGCGTGATTTGAGAGCAATGAAATTCAAAGATGTAGTTACCACACTGAGAGACACCAACCGAAAAACGACCAAAATATATCAAGCTGATCGAAATGCATTCATTGATAGTAAACGCAAACCACTCACACGATCTCAGAAACAGTGATTTCTAAGTATACAAATTTTTTTTCTGTGTGATAGTAAAATCAATGACTGATATGTCAGACACCCCACCAGTATTCGAGACACCTCCAGTCATAGACAAACCAAAGTTTTCACATGAGAGATCGCAGCAACTCGCGTTAGCCAGAGAGAAGGCGTTGAAAGTGAGGCAAAAGAATGCACTTGAGCGTAAGAAGCAGCAAGTTCAACAATTGGAAGCGAATCTAGCACCGCAAGTTGAAACGGAAACACCAGTGGAAACCAAAGTGGAAGCACAATCGGAAGCACAATCGGAAGCACAATCGGAAACACAAGAGGAAGAAAAGCACACCCCGTTAAAGAAGGCAAAACGTAAAGCAAAGCAAATGCTAGTCGTCGAACAATCATCCGATGATTCAGACGAATTCGAAGATAAGAAGAATGTTGTGTTTGTTAAGCGCGTTCGTAAAAAGACAATTGCACCACCTCCTTTGCAACGACAAGTCGTAGAATCTCCCAAGATAATACGACCACCTCCATCTGCTCGTGATATCGCCTTGGAGAATTCCTATAACCAAATGTTTTCAGGTGCATTTATGCAGATGCCACGGAGGAGATGATAAAAAATATTGAAATATATACAAACATGCGATACAAAACTGTGATCGAGGATAACAAGGAATGTGTGTATGACTTACTGCATCCAGAAAAACCGCCAGTTTGTAGATCGTTGCGAAATAGCAAGCTAAATCCAATCGCACCGCCACATCCGCCACCGCATCCACCACATCATTACAATCCATTTTTAATGCACGGATTACCACATGAATTTCCAATGCTCGTACCACATAGCCTACCGGAACGATCGCCAATGTTTCCGCGCAGCATTGGGCAAGAGCAAGCGCATGACACAGGGCCAAACTTTGACGCCAATATTGTGGAACCCGACAATCCTCTGTTGTTTTTACCAAAGCCAAATCGATCCAAAGCTGTTACACGTAAAGAACTTCAAGATGCGGTGGACAATCGTCGCACCTTAACTCCAGAAGAAATCGAACTAGTAGAAGCTGTGCGTGACAGTATACCCGTGAGAGAAGACTTGCCGATTGCGTCGAATGTGAAGGTTTCAGATTCAAATAGAGCGATAGATCCAGACCCTCGTGACGATGAGTTCACATATCCATCTCGATATACAAAAGTGTCGCAAAAGGATGACGATACTGAAGAAATTGATCATGAGCGTAAACATTCCGGTAAATATAGCAAACTTCAAGAAATCGAAATGCAAGAACCCAGCATTGATAGAACGCCTTTAGAAATGACGGATCTTCGTGGAGTAAGACAATCTCGATTACCACGAATAGCAGACGCATACACACCACGTTCTAGAAAACGATCGTTTCATGAAAGTGAAGAAGAAATAACAATTGAAGCATCTTCGATTCAGACAACTCGAGGATATCATGTTTTGCCATCAGCAGATGGTGAATCGATGATATTGTACAAGGGGACTCCGCGTAAAACAGGTCGCAATAGGTATGCATACTTGAAAAGTAAACTGAATAGACTTAAATACACGCCAAAGTTGCAGAAGAAGATGAAGGGGCTCACTCGTAAAAAGAACTTACGAGAACTTGGAATGAGTGAAGACGCAGAAATGGTGGCTTCGATGTCACATCTTTCATATTTTAAAAATCCACAAATTCGTGAGGTGCTTCCAAATGTTTTAAAGGATTGGCGACTTGTGGATCGTCATTCCAATGAGATGATGAAAACATTCATTGATAAACATGGTAATATTGCAACCACATTCCGCGGGACGAAGGAAGGTGTGTTGAATATGGAAATGCCCGGTTACGATGATTGGAACAATGCTCAAAATCTTCTCAATCCAAAAAATCGTATTCGCAATCGTCAAACACGTATGATTGATGACACGCTAAAAGCTATTCATGAGGAACATGGCAGATACCCTGACTACTATGGTGGTCACAGCCGTGGCGGAGCCGAGGTCGAAGTGGCAATGTATAGATTTGGTGGAGGTGAATTAGGTGCGTATACATTCAACGGAGCACCAACAATCCTAGAAGACAATCGCAAAATCCAAAGATTTAGAACCAAGGCTGATGCAATATCACTTCCGAATGCATATAGGTCAACGGTGATACCCTCCGAAAGTGGATTAAATATTTACAGTGATCACGAACACAGTCACTTTACCAATATAAATGAGCATGTAATAAGACCCAGATCTTTAAGTTCGCGTGATGGATCAATCGTTGTGTCATCGTCTTTCGAAAATGAAGGTATTCAATTGAGCGAGCTAAGTGTTCCGACATATGATAAAACACCAGTACCGACATTCGATAACACTGAAGAACGTCAAATACTTGAACAACAAATAGAACATGTGCGATCCGAAATTGAAGTAACAAATCCCAAGTTCGAAGTTCCAAGGAAATTTGGTAATACTCGCATGGCTGGTGAATTTGGATCATCCTTGGTTGGGGCGTTTGCAACCGATGCAATCATCGCACCCTTTGTGAACGATCACGTTAGTAATCAATATGTCAATGCGGGTGTAAGAGGCGGGATTGATATGGGTGTAGGGAATGTTGGCGCACGTGTGATTGCAAACACAGGAGCGCGAGTGACATCATCAATAGCAAGCCGTTTCTTACCATCTGTCGCGTCAACCGCAATCGCAGACCAAGGTGCCGTCGCCGGTACCTCACTGATTCGAGGCGGTATGGAAGGGCTTGGGATTGGAGTGGTCACGGCACCTTTGGATCTAGCATTGAACAATGTGTTAAATAAGCAATTACATTGGAATCATTTGGAATCGAATTTGGCGTCTGGGGGTGTGGTAGGTACCGGCACGATAGCGGCGATGGGAACTTTGGCCGCAGCCGGTCCTGAAACAGCCGGATTGTCTTGGGTAGCCTTAGCAGTCATGGGTTTGGGGCTGGGTATTGGCGAAGGAATTGGTGCAATTACTGGAAAGATGCAAGACGATTCGGAAGCAAAATTGAAAGCATCAGTCGTAAGTGCTGCAAATCACAGAACAGATCTGCTGAAAACATTTCCACAACATAATTACAATTTTGATGAAGCATTGCTATCGTATAAATCAACACATCCAGATTACAAGGACGAACTTGGAGTGGATGACGATTCGTGGACCGACTTTGCAAAAACTGCAAAATCGCAATTTGGTGTGTCATCAACAGACAAAACTAATGTGAACAAACATGTTGCACAGAACATAATGATACCAATGAATAACGTAGACTCATTAAAAACCGCCATAACAGCTGGGCTTGTTACACAACAATCCGAACAAATCGTCGGAGCGGCTCCCTTGCCTTTGGGCGGTATCAAAATCGCTGCGAATGAGGCACAGCTAATGAGTGTTGAAGATAATGCTAATAAAAGGGAACAAAGTGAGGAGTCGAAAAAGCTGAACAAAATTATGACAAAGTATGTGATGCACAATCTGATCAATAGGGTGTGTACTGGTGGGGCGGCATGCTCTGACTTGCGTGAAAAGGATCCGGGTGATCTCAGCAAGGACGATCTTCAATATTTGAATGATAAGACTGCAAATACTTGGAAATCACAAGCAGATATGCAAGTGGAGCTTAGCTATCAGCAGGCTCAGTATACCCACAAACGTATAACGACAGCGCAGAATACATTGGTGGATGCGTGGAACAAACACCAACTACTACCCGATGCTTCTACCGAATTACAAAGAGCGCAAAAGATTGCCGAGCTCGATCCGACATTTGCAGCAAGATATAAAAATGCGGTCAAATTAGACGCGCAAAACCGTATTATTGAAGCTTACAAGAAGGATCAGACAACAATCGACCACATGTCTGCCAGTATCCAAAAAGCTGCAAAGTACGATCCCCACTTTGAGCATACAATCACAACATTTTACCACAATATGAATTCGTCCGCTTCTAGATTAGAAGTATCAGTCCCTCAATTAATAACTCTACAATCTCTCGACGGCGATGCACAGCAAAACAAGTACTTGGAGTATACATTTGATCGAGTAAAAACGAATACGCAGACTGTGAAGGATGCTAAGCAGTTGTCTAAGGAATCAATAAGTGTCCGCAAGCAACACTTTTACGATATTGATCAAGCAATCCTCGAAGACCCAACCTCCGCTTCAACATGGAAGGCGACGGATTCGCAAATTTTACAAGCGCACGCGTCCGGCATGACATTAACGCAATATCAGTCGTACATCACGGAACTTGCAAAAGGCAAATCGGGCGATTTCTCACATCTGACAAAGTATACAGATGCAGAATTGACAGATCAGGGGAAGCACGATAGAGATCACCTGTTTGACGAATTATCGCTGCGTTATGGAAAGGATATTGGTCCACACATGTATGATTATGATATACACACACGCTTGTTCACCAGAAATACAGCTGTACAACCTGGAGCTAGTACGAGTGATTACACATCAAAGTTCACACCGCAGTTCCTGATCGACGCCAGAAAGGAGTACAAAGAAATGATTGCAAAGGCAAATGTAGAAAACAAGCATCAAATCGACGATTACAACAAGAGATTGCTTTCGAATATTAATACGTTTGCAGACAAATACAACCAATCTGTATCGGCGCAAAATGAGTACATTATGAGTACGGACAATTCTATAACAAATTTGCTGCATTATAATGTGAATCAAGCGTACAATGAAAACAGAATGACATATAAACCATTGAATAATCGTGGTCTCACTCAAAAGCAACAACTCCATGTAGACGCGGCAAAAGCAGGTCAAGGAAATATACAGATTCAAGGCAAGACCGATGCGCAAATCAACACGGATTATTTGAATAAAAAGGTCGAAGTATCGGAGCAACGTAAACAATCCGAGTAAAAAAAATATATCGACTAAAGTAAAATGAGCATATTCAAAAAAATATACATGTTTCTCACCGGTCAAACGGATTATAATAACAATAAAAAGCCTGACAATGTTGAGGTTTACTTGGTTATGCAGTCTTTGATGCGACAAATCGAGGAGTTCAAGGAAGATATCAAAGACATCTCAAGCCGTAGAATCTGAATCGTTCACACAGGTTGCGTCAATGACATCGCGTTCACAGGTAACACATGGTGTCCAGATTCTCCGGCACCTGCTTTTCAAAAAATACGCAAATATCACACCCAAACAACCTGACAATGACGCTATCAGTGTCAACAGAAATGTGGAATGCTTCTCTAAGAAATCCAAGTCTGGGCATGCAGATCGCACACACTCTATCGGACATGTGGTCATTTTGTATATACTATTTTTTTTTACACTCGCACTTTAAAGCATCGAATAAAATAACCTCGTTCAAATTCTTGCGAAACACTTTGGATGAGCACTTTGGATTGAAATCAACTGTAAGATTCCCATACTTTTCATTTGTGGCAAAATTATATGCTTTATCAAACAACTCCAAATCGCACACGTTGGCTAATTCTTCGCGAATTGCATTCAGTTGCTTTTCCTGCCTATTTTTAAAGAGTGTCAATAGTGAAACATTCTCTCGCAGGCAACGTCCAATTCCGCCAGTCATACGGTAAGTTTGACTAAGTATCATAACCCCGAGACCACACGCCGATCGTTGACTATGCACCTCTTTTAGTGGAGCAATATGTCTGTTTAAGGTAGCAATCTTGGTCAATCCTGACGATTTCAAAATAGCTTCACTCGAAAGGATGTCATCGCATATCAGTAACGACTTTGGAGGCTCTTCGCGTTCGTATTTCCATGTCGGCCTTCGTTTATCCAGCCATCCCTTGTCGTGATAGTACAAAAGTCGGTTGTCTGGAACGAGATGCTCCTTTTCCTTCATGTCTTTAAGAAATTTTTTATACTCCTCCTTTTCACCCAAGTATTGCTCCCATTCGTCGCGATCGGATTCGACCAATGCAATGACTCTACTAATTGAATCCTTCGTTGGTTCAAAAACATCTGATTCATTCACATATTGACCGAAGTATGCGACATTGCTATTGAAGGACGGCGTAATCATGTAAATTTTATCGAATGTCTTATCCTGCTGTGCTTGTGACAAAATTTTGGACGCTAAAAACGATTTCCCTGCCGTACGTTGGCCGACCAAGAAATGCAGGCTAGGTTGTTTGAATGTATCCTTCGATGTTGGGTACAAATTATCCACTCCTTCACGTGGAGGTTTCTGATATACAGACAGCTTTTGTGTCTTCATTTACCATATGCACAGAAAAATTATGTTGTCTAAGTAAAAAAAAATGCAACGATCCGGCGCGTTATCCGATGCACGCATTCGGCAAAATTGCCCCGAATTTCAACCATTATCTTTGCAAACCCATCAAATCATGAACCCCGTGAGCGTACACAGACATGCAATGCACGGCGTGCGATTGCCAAAGGAATTCAAGTCGTCCCGGGAAATAGGTAGATACCCATCGAATGACTTGTTCAATTATGCACAAATCACCAATCCGGGGAATCATATACAAACTTACACGCGTAATGTTGCACGATATGCCAGTCATATTCATGCTGTACACACAGACAATGCTGACGAATTCGCTGATAATGCGGCCAATCTTGAGTCGTTGGAAGCATTCAAGGGTCCTACATTGCATTTGGGATCACTACCACGTCATACGGCATGGAAGAAATTCAATGCTATACCGACTGGAATAAACAAGAACTTGCTTCCAGTGCAATCACGAGCGCTCATTGCCAACCTCATCCATGAAGACGGTATGCATCGTATAGCGGACATCCTATATCCCGATCAATCCACATATACTTCGCTAAGTCATGGAGAGGTGTTGTCGAAATTGAATCATCATTTCAGAGAAAATGAGGCCGATCTCAACGTCATACAAGCGGCCAATATTGCAATGTCACATCATGGTGTGGTGCCGACGCTCGACGAGTAAAAAAATGTTGTGGCTTATAAACAAATGGACGTACCCGGTTACGCACGCAAAGAAGCAGAAAATCCATTTAAATATGACGAAGATCAAATCGCAGAAAAAAGATTAGCTTTGCTTCGAATGAAGGAATTGTGGCCAAATGTTAGCACTCTTTATGCTGAGTGGGTGTACGATATTTGCTTCAATACTGCTGTCGAGGAAATCGAGGCAATGAAGAAACGCATCGATAGCAATCCGTCACGCTTCATCATTGAGAAAAAAAATAGTTTGATACAGTAAAATGAGCATTCCCATATCGAGATATCATGAACAGCAGATTGTCAACTCGTTCAACTTATTCATTGATACTGAACAACCAACAAGCGGAAATACTGGTGACGATGTCAACTTACACTTGGAAGGACATAGCGTCGAAGCACGCGATGGCGAAGTGATTCGTCTTTCATTGTCAAGTTTCACAATGGCAAATAATCTGTATCAAATCGATGATACAAATAATCGAATTCGTGTCCGAACGACCGGAACTAATCCTAACCCATCTGTAGGAACCTCGGCTTCAACATCATCCGATGCGATACTTCGCTTGAATATTGGAAATTACGGAGTGCTGTACTCTATCGTAAAGAACTTTGCCGAACAGTTGCAAGTCATTTTGATTGCGCAAGCGGCCGCGTCCGGTGCAACTGTTACTTTCACTCACACAGTAAAGCCTTCTTCCGCTGATACCTTGTCTGAAGGCAATCGGTTAATGAAAATGGTGTTTACCGCCAGCACCAATCACAATTTGAATAGTCTTGTGTTACAGTGTGAGAAATCAAGCGAGTCGTATCAAATTTTAGGTGGTAAACGCATCGACACTACAAGTGCCACCGCGCAATCGTTTAACGTTACTAAAACCGGTGGCACCACGTTCACTGTAGAAGGATACTTTCCGATGCAACGAATGACGGATCCGTATGTATATGTAAGAACAGATGCAGGTAGCAACAATCTAGAGTCCGTCATATTGTCGGGAAATTCAAATTCGAGTGATGTTGTCAACTCCAATATTGTGGCCAAGGTGTTTCGTGATGTGGAATTTATATCGTACAATGCAAGCATTGAAAACGAATACTTTGTGAATTTACAACAGCGTCGGCTATCCTCATTGCGATTGTTTTTGACTGATTCAAAAGGCCGAAGATTGGGACGTCTTTCAGGAGCAACAGGTACCGCTGCTGGTCGTCAGACAACTCCTGGTACGTTTGATTCTACAGAACAAAGCACATTGGGCAATTTGTTCTTCACAGCAGTATTAAAAATCGACGTCGTAAAGGTGCGAGATGCCAATTATTTGCAAACCACTCCACCGACACCCATGTTGCCCGCTCGAATTGCGCAATCGCCATATACCTGGCAGGATTATGGTCTACCAAAACACTAAGTCCGTTCAATTTTTTTTTCTAAACCCAATGTTAAAAAAGAAATGGCGCTTCCCGCAAATGTCAGCTATTTCATGTCTCGCCTCCAGGGCGTTTCAACATCGACTACAAAAATCAATCCACAATCGTCCACCGACGCCATTGCTAACCAGATTGTGCGTTTCGAATTGCCGTCGAATACACTCATCAACTGGCGTTCGATCCGACTCGTCACCAATGCACGTGCTGATCAAGAATCCGCAGGTACTGGCGCTGCCGCTCTTGTTGGAAGACTTCCCGATGGTCTATACAAATGTATTGAACGCGTCGCTGTGTACATTGGCGGCACCCTCGTTTCCAACAACTTCCAACATTACAATCTTCTTGCTCACGCAAAAGAAGTGTTTCAGGGAAGGAAGGTCGACTCGGTCACGGGACATCCAGAAATTGTCCGTAAAAAGAGTTATGTGGACGGTGCAGATAAAACTATGGAAACCTACGATACCTCGGAAAAATTTGCAATTGATTCATGGGAGGGATTGATTGGTACTATTGAGCCCGCAATTTTTGATACCGGTTTGGTCGGCCAGATCACAATCGAACTTTCACTTGCTCCGGACACTGTGTGTCCATCGCCGTTGAATGACGCTCTTGATGCCGCGACTGGCGCTATGACGGGTTTCTTGAAAGAATCGACTACTCAGACAAAGTACAAATTCGAGAACATGTCGATGCAGCTCGAAGTGCTTGGCATGGCTACTTCGGTGCTCGATGAAGTCGTAGCAAGCCGTATCGAGCAAGTGGGTCACATTTCGTTACCATTTAAGAATTACTTTACAACGATCTCGACTCACAATAGCAATTCGAGATTCAATGTCAACAGCGCGTCGTGGGATCGTGTTTGGTTGTGCTATCGTGATTCTGGTTATTCTGCAGTATCCGCACCCAAAGCTGTCAAAGGTTATATTCTAAAAGTTGGTACTGGTACCACTGCAACTGTCGGTCCACTTTGTGACAATGGCTATTTTGATCAGAATTCATGTGAGAAATACATGAGTAATTACTTCCTTTGTAAGGAGACACTCGCATCTGGTGCGAGCTCGACAACATTCGATTTAAACGTCAATGGCGCTAGCATCCCACAATTCAAGGCATCGAGAAACGACATGTACGAGATTACTAAAAATTCGATCGATGGCTATAAAGTAAAGACTATGACATTAGATCAATACAAGGCGAACTTCTTCATCCAGTGCGTGCGATTTTCACTCCCTGATAGCGACTTTACACGCCAGGCTTCCGGCCTTGACACACGATCGAGTGCGGCACAGGCGTCCATTAACACAGAAGGTCTCGACACATGTAACTTGGTAATTTTCAACGAGTGCACAAGCGAGCTACGTGTCGGATCGGGCCGTGCTGTTGCGGTCATCGTGTAAAAAAATATATACCTATAAATAAAATGTTCACCTATGCGGACATTACACCGGGTGTGAGATTTCGAGACAAGAATGATCCGACTGAATTGCATGGAATGTATGACAAAATTTATTGTACGAGTAGCTGGTTCAATCCACTCTATCAAACGAAATCGGCCCATCAGGTGCTCCCATGTAAAGCTGACAAAGAATCTATAATACATGTTCGCCCTCAGCTCGATAAGAATGGTGGTATACAGGCTCATTCTGGATACGCAAGGCACCAAAAACCAGGCTTATTTACTGATTATGATAAGCCTATGAATTTACCAATTATGCCAGTCGTATCGCACTTTGACATTCACCGTTTTAACGATTTGGGTACTGTTCCCTAATGCGTTGCATTTTTTTTAAAATTGTTTGTATAGTAAATGGCTCTACCTTATTCCTCAATGACATATGAAGATCCGTGTGAAACAGTGCAGGCAAACTGGAATGAAACGAATTCAAGTTCAGATGCATTTATTAGAAACAAACCAACGATTGCTCAGGCGGATTGGAACGAAACAAACGTTTGGGGTCCTGCATTCATTCAGAACAAGCCAACGATTCCAACAATGCCGACCATTGTCCAATCGAATTGGGATGAAACGGACGTAGATGACGATTCGTATATTCAGAACAAGCCAACGATTCCGACACTTGTAAAGTCTGATTGGAATCAAGCAGATACGAATTCATATTCCTATATTGAGAACAAACCTACGATTCCAACACTCGTACAATCTGACTGGGCCGAGGTTTCGACTGCATCATATTCCTATATTGAAAACAAGCCGACCATCCCAACACTTGTAAAATCAGATTGGGACGAAACGAATTCCAGTTCATATGCATACATCGAAAACAAGCCGACGATTCCGGCACTTGTACAATCAAATTGGAATGAAACGGACATTAATTCAGATTCATACATTCAGAATAAACCGACCATCCCAACAATGCCGACTATCGTACAATCAAATTGGAATGAAACGAATCTGAGCTCAAATGCGTACATACAAAACAAGCCTACCATTGCACAATCGAACTGGAACGAGACGAGTATTTGGAGTCTTGCATTTATTCAGAACAAGCCGACGATTCCGACACTCGTTAAATCGAACTGGAATGAATCGGACACAAATGCGGATTCATACATTCAAAATAAACCCACCATCCCAACACTCGTTAAATCGAACTGGAACGAAACAGACACAAATGCAGATTCATACATTCAAAACAAGCCAACAATACCAACACTCGTTAAATCGAACTGGAACGAGACAAATACGAGTTCATTTGCATACATCGACAACAAGCCGACTATTCCAACACTCGTAAAGTCCAATTGGAACGAAACGAATACGAATTCATTTGCATACATTGACAACAAGCCTACTATCGCACAATCTGATTGGAACGAGACGAATGTTTGGGGTCCCGCATTCATACAAAATAAGCCGACGATTCCGACACTTGTGAAATCGGATTGGAACGAAACAAATACGAGTTCAGATTCATACATTCAGAACAAACCGACCATCCCAACTATCGTACAATCTAACTGGAACGAAACGAATGCGAGTTCAAATGCATACATTCAGAACAAACCATCAATACCAACTATCGTACAATCGAACTGGAACGAGACAAATACGAGTTCGAATGCATTCATACAAAACAAACCGACAATACCAAGTACTATAACGAACAATAACCAACTGGCCAATGGTGCCGGTTATATCGCATCTAACAGTGCTATAACTTGTACCACTTTAACAGCAACACAAAACACCGGTGGTGTCGTATCCGTGGGCGGGTTCACTGGCACCATAGGTACAGGCTACAGACATACAGGCGAATTCACAACCGTAAAGACAACGAGCTACGTAAGTGCGAGCGGCGATGTGAATGCATCTGGTGATGTGAATGCAACCTCGGTGAATGCGTCGAGTAAAGTGCAAGCAGCAAACATTATTGCCACGCAAGATGTGACTGCAAACGGTGATGTGAATGCAACATCGGTACATGCGTCGAGTAAAGTTCAGGCTTCAAATTTTATTGTACAAACTTCCTTGAATGGGCCTGTATCGAATTTTCCTGTTTACGATCGGCGTAACGTTTCACTCCCCTTGGCGGGATACACTTCAAACTGCCACTCCTTGCTGAATGGTCGTTTTCTCTTGAGCGACTCGAATGACATTGAAATAGGGTGCCGTAATTTTTACGTGAACACCAGTTTTAATTACTTCGATGGGGGTCATACATATGGTACCTTGTGCGCGAGTAGCAGTACATATATTATGCTTCGCGCTGGCGACTATCGTAAATTTTACGGCAGCAATGCTTACACTAATGCCAGCGACGACCGACTCAAATTTAACGAAACGGACATTGCGAATTCGTTACCACTCATTCGACAATTGCGACCGCAGACGTATGACAAATCATCTATCCTAAACGATGACACCGATACAGTGAGAGAAGCGGGGTACATTGCGCAACAGGTCGCAGCGATTCCTGAATTGTCGTGGTGTGTTTCAGGTGGTGGAACAAATGAAGACGGTGCAGAACAACCGTTTGGACTCAATTACCAGGCTATTGATGCGTATCATGTAAAAGCGACACAAGAACTGGATGCGTTGGTGACTGCTCAGGGTATTGTGATTCAATCTTTGATGCGTCGAATTGAAGCTTTGGAAAGCCCTGTATGAGCAATCGAATCGGAATCTCCTATGTATTTCATATGTATTCAGCATATATTCGATGTATTCAGCAACATTTCTTTATGTAT
>Ga0187217_1000577_pt1 | contig 15277 bp, 25 predicted proteins | sample 15SPOviralmetaG_FD_130165 | JGI IMG/M metagenome (GOLD analysis project Ga0187217, IMG submission 130165) | Marine viral communities from the oligotrophic San Pedro Time Series (SPOT) site, San Pedro Channel, CA, USA - 15 SPOT_SRF_2010-09-15... | ecosystem: Environmental > Aquatic > Marine >... | reverse complement strand
CGAGGAATACTGCACTCGCGGCAGCGACTGGAGCAGAATATGCTACACAGATCCATGGACGCATACCTAAACGGTATGACAGTTCCCATTCACGTCCCATATATGCATAGATGCCGATAAGGAAGTGGAAGACTACCAATTGGAAAGGACCGCCATTGTAAAGCCATTCATCCAAAGATGCTGCTTCCCAGATGGGGTAGAAGTGAAGACCGATTGCGTTAGAAGAAGGAACAACTGCACCAGAGATGATGTTGTTACCATACATGAGTGAACCAGCAACTGGTTCGCGGATGCCGTCGATATCGACAGGAGGTGCCGCTACAAATGCGACGATGAAACAGATGGTTGCCGCCAACAGTGTTGGGATCATCAGTACACCAAACCAACCGACATAAAGACGATTGTTTGTTGAGGTTACCCACTCGCAGAAAGATTCCCACGAAGAGGCAGATTGTTGCCTTGAAAGAGTTGAAGCCATTGTTTTGAAAAAAAAGTAAGACCATCAGGGAATGGTGGAGTTACTATTTCTCTGCGCCCTAGGCAGAGATATTAAAGACGTTTTTATACACCCTAGAGGTCTTGGTTTGAGGGGTGTTACGAACAGTTAAGAAATGTGTTGGTCTCTTAACTTGCTGATGTATATATAATACCAGCAAACCCTGGATCCGTCAACCCCCTACTGATAAGTATATCTACTTATCTTTAGAAGTCTAAGTCCTTGCCCAGATCTCTGAGTTGTTCCATAGATTTTTTCTTCTCGGTCATTGCTCCATCAATATAACCAGAGCGATATGCCCATGAGTCTCCACCTTCAAGACCCCTAGAGGGGTTGATGCATTCACTATTGGCATACTTATTACATACCAATCCCGCCAGGTCTAATTCGCTACCTTCATTAGCAGTTCCTCGCCAGATATGATTTCCATTGATCCAAGTAGCACCACATTTAGGACATTCTTTTCTCTCAAGTTTGAGATCTGACAGTTCCTTGTCGTTGGTCATAGTTTTAATTTCGTATAGGTTAAACAGAAGAAAAAATTATACGACCTAATTGTCGTATATCATCAAGATACTTTTTCCCCCAGGGTATGGTATGCCAGCATGTGGAACCATCATCTTTTAAGATCCAGACATTAATTGATCTCATAAAAAAATACCCATATAGGGTATTTAGGTAGAATTTATATGATTTTATAAGTATATGTTGATATGATATTAAATGCCCTGCGTGGCAGGAACCATCATACCACCACCTGGTCCGTCGTTGTCGTCATCAACATCAATATCAGATAAGATTGCATTAATAACAAAAAGCATTACCAGACTCGATGCGAATACTAACATTTACCATACTCCTGGAATGATTTGTCCTGTAGATGCGTAAGCACCCATTGCTGCAATGACTCCAATCATTGCTGCCCAACCGTTGATACGTTCTGCGTTTTCGTTCATTGTTTTTTCTCGATAGTTTTGTTGTATACAATAACTCTGCCATTATCATGAGTGAATACTAATTCATCATCATGCCCCCAGCAGAGTTCTTCATAGATGGCATTCAACCGCTCCATGTCTTCATAGAGTTGATTGGGGTTAGTCATTAATAGTCAGGGGTCTCCTTAATCAGAATCCAAATGCGCCGAAGAAGAAAACACTGCCACTAAGAGCATATGAAACTACTGCTGAGACAAATCCTAGCATAGCAACACGACCGTTCAACTTCTCGGCACGTTCAGCATAGGTCTCAATGCCGTATCTGTCAAGTGATTCCTTTGTCATATACATGGTGGGTTCTGTGGCATACATGTTTGTACGTCCACCGTCTTCAGTTGTTACAGTCATGTTACACTCCGTAATGTTTCTTTACACAGTATATAGTAAATATTAAATCCTGTCAAGCCCCCATGTCAGTCAAATTTTACAAAGAATGTAACTGTCAATACCTGCATCTGGGAAAGTGTGCTAGTGTTAACAGCAAAATTAATTCTATCTCCTGCCGAGAAACTCTTTGGGTTAGAATAAAAAGTTTGAATAACTGATGGATTAGATATTGTCGGACTAGTAAATGCTAATTCGTAGTTAGAATCTTGCGTACCATTGACAATAAGATGAAGGTTTAAATTACCAACTGCCTGTTCGGCATGAAGTGTAGCAGCAACTACAGTACCGTCATGAGGCATTGTAGCACCTTCTGTGTTATCTGTACCACCAGAATACTCTGACCCACCAAAGATCATCGTAGCATTAGTTGATGGCAAAGCAACCCTACCATTTAAACCACATGAGAAGGGCATAGAAAGACCACCAAGCATGTTTGCTGATGAAGTAGTTCCCGCCCATCCAGTAGTAGATGATATGCGTCCTGTTACTGCTACTCCATTAGCAGTAGTTTCAAATTTCGGTTGATCGTCATGATAAAGTTCTACTGATCCTTGTCCGTGTACTTTTATTCCATTATCAACGCCATTAGGATTTAGAAAAATATCATCACCAGACTCAATAAATATATCATCAACAAGAGATCTAATGCGTAAATCGCCAGTAGAATAATTATCAATGTACCCATCAGTACCATTATGATATAATTTTAGATCTTCATCGTCACCAAACTTTAATTCATCATTATCACCAAGATTTACTTGATCGACAGTTAGTGTTGTCGTAGTAATATCAGTAGTAATTAATGATGTTCCATCAAGAACTGTGGTCTCACTCAGATCATTAAAGGTAATATTTTTTCCAGTAGGAACATTAATTCCTTCTGTTGCCAAGAATGGTCCTGTTGCGGCTTTGTTTAATACTTCGTCTGCTCTTAGTCTTGACATTTATTTACCACGTAGTGAGGGCAGTTCTTTTCCATGTATCAACTCCTACACAGACATAAAGATAATCAGCATCCCAACAAACTTCACCAGCAGTTCCTGTATCAGCGGCAGTGGCAATAGTTCTAGCACCCAGAAGAGTTAACTTTTTGCCAGATGCTACTGTGATACCTTCGATCGCTTCAACAGCACCATTCTCTGCGAAGTTGCAAATTTCGTCTACTTTAATTCTTGACATAGTTTTTAATTATTTATTGAACCTAGGGTATAACTGCCCTTCATGAGGACGACTTTTAGGCGGGAATGTTTCAGTAGATGATCTCGAAGTCAATTGTAAACTCCAAGTAACTGGAGTATATGCAGAATTAATTCTGGATATAACCTGATTAAAGATAGTATTATCATTAACCGCCATATTAGTGAGAGTTGTTGGGCTCATTGCTGTAGTTGAAATCTGTTGAGCAGGGGTGCCGATTGGCACCTCGTATCCGGTCTCTAAATTAAAGTCTGCCATTAAGTTGTCCTCGCAGCAAAGATAATTCCTCTAGTTCTATTGTCAGTAATGTCATCATAAGTTTCATCATTATTTTCATATGAAGCACGAACAACTTCATACACTTCACTTGCACTAATAGTTACGGTATCGCCAGGTCTAATACTAGCGAGACCAGGACTAATATCAAATTGAATCATAACAAAATCATCTGGTAGATAATAAGGACAGGGAGAAAGTTCAGTTGCAATTGGCAATGTTTTCATTGGTCTATAATAGTTTGCTTCAGTAGGCATAGATTGAAATTCTTCTGTATAATCATTTTTGTTACCAGCATAAACATCAAACGGAACCTTCGAAAAACCTGTTGGATCCCAAGTGATGGGACGCTCTAAATCATCATATTCATTATGTCTGAAATATGGAACATTGGTTTTGACCACGTACCCGGACTGACCCAGATAATTATCTACAGCCATGTTGGGGCTGAAAACTTGTTGACAATAAGAATAACTATTACCGGTGGTAGGGCCTCTAAAGTATCCATACAATGCTTCTCTCATCATTCGTGCAGTACTAGTATTAGTATCCGAGAACTCCTGCTGCCTTTGCCCATTACATCCTGATGTAGTAAAACCTACAGAGTAATTAGCATCAGCTTGAGTGTAAATACGTGTCAACCCTCCTTGCCATACATGATCCATATCCCAGATATCAGTTCCATAATTATTTCCTTTATGGAAGAACCATGTAGCATATGAAATATCATTACCGTTAATAGTTTGAATGAATTGAATGATACTAAAATCAGCATCTTGTGGCGATTGTGCTTTATATGAAACAATCTTCAAAGGATATGCTGTTGGTGTTGATGATGTAGCAAAATCAAAAGAATTTACACCACCTTGCCCGTTGATTTCAAAACTCGAATTATTGCTGAAATAGTCAAATCCATCTTTACCTCCCCATCGCCCCATTCTGTCAGTAATAGAATTGTTTGGATCAAAACCTAAAAATTTTGGACTGATACCAGATCTAAACTCGATCGTATGATCATCCGTCAATTCCATTAGATAATGTGTTGTACCATAAGTTTTAATAGCATCATTTTCAAGTCTGATCATCAATCTATTAGTAGAAGGATTTTTAAATACAGCATTTACCCCAGCACCAAAGTTACATACATGCAAAGAAGCAGTTCCATCAGAAGCACCATCAGATGTTTCATCAGTGCTAGCACCTACCAGAATATCATTTTCAGGAGAAGTACCACCCACTGCTGTTCCTGGAATTGTGAAGGTATCGCTCTCAGACCATCCAGTACTATTCAAATCCATTACTCTTATACCAGCAATCTTTGATGGTACAGTATCATCCTCTCTATAAATACGAAGATTTAAAGCTGATCTGGAACCATCCTGAGGAACTGTGTAGTCATAGTAAGGATATTCTACTCTGTTATCCCACATATAAACTCTACCAGGACCAGGATTTACTGTAAATGATACAGTCATAGAGGGATGATTTTCACATACAATATAATAAGTTCCTTGTTTCCACATTCTGATGAGCCAGTTTGCATCTGTTCCGCCAATATATCCAGTTCCAGTTTCTGGATTATAAACTGAGTCTGGACCGGGGAAAAATTTATAAGTACTGTTAATGTCCACATAATTAACAGTATTAATTACTCTATCAGCATCATAAGCACCTGCAGTATCCTGGAACCATAAAGGATGTGCTGAAGTGAGAGCAACAGCTGTCGAAGGATTAGCAGTAACTGTAATAGTTCCGAGCATCCCTTCATGACCAGCAACACTACACTGATAGTAATATGTACCAGCAGTAGTAGGAGTCCACGAAACCGTATCAGTGCCTTCTCCAGTAGCAGCAGGACTTGTTACACTAGCGCCTCCATCAGATACCCTAATGTACATTGGGTGAGATCCACTTAAAGCAGAGTTATCAAAGGTGATTGCGTCACCCTCATAAACTGTGATACCAGGATCTGATGCACTAGTATGAGTGGTGCTTCGATCTGTTCCTGAAATATTATAATCACTACCGTCTCCAGAATTGGTAGTAAATTTAAAATTAGAAGTTTGCTTCCTCGCGTCTAGATAATCATCATTATTATAGAATAATATTTGATCATTTTGCTGAATGCCGTCGATCAGTTGAGTGTTATCAGTATGAGCGGGATTGTAAAATCTCCAGGTGCTGTTCACGGCACTGGAATTGTGCACTAATATATTAGTTCCGGCAATAGCATCAGCCTCAGTTGGAGCAAATTTGACCAGTCCGGTTTGAATATTCTCTGTGGAATATTGAGCGATATAAACTGTATCTCCAGGAAGTGCAGAACCAAGAGCAGTGGTGTTGCTCGAAGATGGTCTCCATACTAAGGGATCTCCTACAGAAAAATTATTTACACCAATATCAACCGTGGCGTAGGTATAATAAGTTGGCAGATACCATTGTCGAAATACATATGCACCTGCATCAACATCAACAGCATAACGATAATATTTACTCGCCCTGATCGTAATACCAGGACCGCCGCAATGGTTCCAGTTAGTAGAAAGTCCAGTCCTAAAATCATCACCACCCCAAACACTTTCAGAATTTTCTGGATGAGCTAGTGAAGTAACAACACCATTTACTTGCGAACCACTGTTCCATCCAAGGTCAGCGATTGTTTCTTCTAAGGCATCTAGAACATTGGATCTAGTCCATCCAGTATTGCCACTATTAACTTGAACTGTGTTCTTTAGAATTGCCATTTATGCCTCTAGTCTGATTGCGGTAAGGGTTACAGTAATTGTCTGAGTGTTTCCACTACGGTTTGTGACTGATGTATATATTGTATCAGTAGCACTTGGAGAATCATTATTAAATCCGATGGCACCAGGAGAGATGAGAACTGAACTTGATCCTCTTGTCTCAGCGATAACTCCAGAACCTGCGGCAGGATCACTGCCCTCACTTCTGTTAGCATCAGCTGTTCTAGAAGCATCATCAGTATAAACTCTCACCCAAGCATCAGCATCGGTTTCAACCTTAAGCAATGTATATGCTTTATATGCTGTTATATTTAGGTTTCCTGCAGCGTTATCAGCAAGTGGTGTTGTAGTTCCACTGAAGTCTTGACGTGCCTGAAGACCTACAGATCCACCAGAAGCAACAGTGACAACTCCACCAGCGTCAATCGATAATCCAGAACCAATTTTGATACCACCTAAAGTGCTAGCACCAGCAATTGGTAACGTATATGCACCAGGAACAGCAGCAATATTACCATTAACATCTACAGTAATAGTAGTACCATCAGGAATTACACCACCAAGTGATGATGCTGATGCTGCTGGTAATGTATAAGCAGCAGGAATAGATGGTTTGTTAAGGATCTGTGCTAATCCAGAAGTAGCATCCCAATCTGATTGAACTGGAGCAGTACTGGAAAGTGATACTCTTTTATTAACAGCATCCCACGAGACGCTAGTATCACCACCACCAGCGAATTCAATCTGATCTGTTGTTCCTATTGAAGGATCAAGGTTCAGGAAAACATTATTTGATGTGGTGTTAGTTCCATAAAGATCATACAGAACTGATGATCCACCACCACCGCCGCCACCAGTAGAAAGGACGGTAATAGTTCCAATCATTAATGGATGATTACCACACTGATAGTAATATGTACCAGCAGAAGTAGGAGTCCATGAAGTTGTTGCAGTACCTTCACCAGAAGCAGCAGGACTAGAAACACTAGAACCACCATCACTTACTCTGATATACATGGGGTGACTAACCCTAGTAGCAGTATTATCAAAGGTAATTGTATCACCTTCGTATATTGTAATGCTAGGATCAGGGGAACTTGAATAAGTATTACCGCGATCAGATCCTGTAACCAGATAATTGCCAGTCTCTGATCCAGTAGTAAAATTAAATGTAGTAGGAGTTGTTCCTACCTGAGCACTAATAGTTTTATTACCTTGATCATAAGTAAAAGTGATACCTAATGATGTTCCATTGAGAAGTGCCTGTGCTGCAGCATCTTTAGCATCATCATCAGTATAAGCAGCAGCCCCACCTCCACTCTGTCTAAAGGTAATTGTATTGGCATCAGTTAACTCAACGGTTAAACCATCAGCACCAGTAAGTAGAATGTCATCGTTGACGATATTAACTTCATTACCTGTAGCATCATGATTAGTTCCTCTCAATCTAAGAGTAGTTCCTGATCCAGGACCAACCTGTGCTGAGATATCAAAAACTCTACTGTCGATATATAAATTTTCGCCAGACGTGAACATCCCAACACCGCCATAACTACTCGGTAGGAAAGTTACTGAATCAGCAATTCCGTTGGAATCATTGAGACTTAATGTACCGCCATTCGTTCCTGTTAAGGCAATAGAATATGTGGTGTCAGTGTTGGGAATAATATCACCAATCTTTGCTACCTGATACCAAGAATTACCAGCAGCATAATGCATGGTATTGTTGTTATCAGAGAATGCGAAAGCACCTTGATAAGTATTAGCATTAGGGAAACTTGCCTGCTGGTCATACCAGAAGGTAATTAAATTTCCTGTATCTGCAGCAGAAGTAAAACTGTTTGCAGTAACATCATTTAATCCACTTAGATTATTACTACTATCAATAACTAATGTAGAATTCTTTAATAGAGTTCCATCAGTACCATCAAACAAAGCAACCGCACCATCGGTAGTTGTTGACGGTGCTCCAACTGTTCCTGATAATGCTGAGGAGATTGTAATATCAGTTCCACTTCGGGCAACTGTGATATTAGATCCACCTAAGATTGAAAATATATCATTACTTGAATCAGTTCCTGTTAATGTAAGTTGTGCCCCATCAGTTACTGTGGATGCTACTAAATCATAAGTAGTATTCTGATCGCTTCCATTGATCGTAATAACACCAGCATTTTCAACAACAGTTACAGTTCCAGTACCAGTAATTGTTACTTGATCCGTATATCCAGCAGCATCACCCGATCCAATTAATTTTAATTTAACATCATTAGAAGCAGCAGCAACTGATGAAAATGCATACGTGCTATTCGTATCACCAATAGTGACCCACTTAAGACCAGATCCAGTTGATGCTAACAGTTGATTATCAAGACCTACACCTGTATCAATGTTAATTTTCGCACCATTAAGATCAAGTGCTTCTCCCGCAGTAACTTTCAGACCTTCAGCAAAGGTTACCTTATCTGTTCCTGCTAAATTTACTAGTTCGTCAACTAATATTCTTGACATTACATGTACGTTATACTTTCCTTCAAAGTATTTATAAACTTACTGTGGAACGAAAGAATACCATCCCGTAGTTATATACTTGAATTGACTTGGACTAACCACACCATGATGAAAGTGTGTCCATGAAGCAGGCCAAAGAACCACTCTTCCCTCAACAGCATCAGTCACCAAATCATACTGAGGAAATTTAGTTCCACCACCATCAGTGACAGTGTTTAAATAAATCATCCATACTACAACACGTTGACAAGTAGTTCTAAAGTTTGCTTCACAGTGTGAGGTAAAGTATCCACCACCAGGAAGATATTTCTGAAGGTTATAATTATTTTCTAAAGACCAATACCCTATACTATTTAATTCAGAATTTCTAACTTTATAATCAGCAAGGCATTCAGATAAAGCACCATGTATCATGGTATCTACTTCAGTTTGATTTTGAAATCTACTGTGTATATCCCAACTATCTTTTGCTTTGACATCAACTCCCTCACCTATAAGACCTCTCTGTATATTAGGTGATTGATTAATATACTGTATAATTTTAGCACATTCTTCTGATGAAAGAACATCATCATAGATTTCAATATATGTATTCATACTACTAAAAACAAGAAGCGGAATATCGGAATCGAACCGATGACGAAAGGTTGGAAACCTTTAGTTTTGCCTCTAAACTAATCCCGCAGTTGGGGTTGTCACACCCCGGAGCACATGCACGCCACCAATTCTTTACTGGAAATTGGAAACCAGGCGGCGATATCTTCACCCGCACCAGTGCTGTTAACGTCCATCCGTGACGAATAATTACGAAAATGTAATTACATCTTCTCCGAAGGGACTAGGAAAATCTACAGGACCAGCAGCACCGTAACCATAATCAACAGTATCTGGAGTATTGATTACAAAGTTTGGGGCAGGGGCAACAGTAGTAGTTTCACCGGAAACAAAACCTTGCTTGATATCATTGACAGTATCAAGGACATGGATAAGTCTAGTGAGACGAACAGGTGATGCTGTTTCGACTACTGATGCGAGAGCAAGACGAAGTTCTTTCTCAGCAGCAGCGAGATGGTCATGAGTAGTCATAGTATTTGTAAATTTAGTAGGTTCAGCAGGAACGAATTGTGTTTGGTTATTGAATTTTAAATTAGTGTTGTTTAATGACATCTTTTACATAGCAGGGAACGTCAGCAGGATCTAACCACTTGGAATACTCAAAGTCTTCTATAGCAAGAAAACACTGATCAGCATTATCAAAAAGATAAATGTCAGAGTATTTTTTAGTATACTCATCTGCCTTCTGGAGGCGCAAATCGGGTTTACCATTAAGTTGAATGTAACCCTTTTGTACATAGCGGTAAGGAAAACGCTCATGAATAACAAGCGTCTTGGTCGATGCGACAGACTTTGGATCAAGATCATTCATTGATGACGCCTTTGATTTACTCTGTAATGATAGCAGGGTTAGACGATGCTGTCAAGGTCTCGTTCGAGTTGGGTCAGAACCACCTGATAGTCATCATCAGGGTCACCAAAAAGTTGCAGACCATTAACATCATAAAACTCATAAAGTCTTTTGTAAAGATATGGATAATCATCCTCAAGATTTACAACTCCATCAACAGCATCACTAAGAAGTGCAATTTCTTCAGGAAATTTACGAAGAATATTTTGGTGGTTCATTTCTATATGAAAAATACATTACTAATTATAACACATTTATTTTACTTCAAAGTTAAGTTTGCGTACCTTTCTTTGACGACGTGTTTCTTGATACTCTAAATCTTCAGCACTAAACGTCGGAGAGATTGTCTCCTTTGGATTGCTGACAATTTCTACTAGCGACAAGTTGCTCGCGCTTATACTTATACCACGGATGCTCGTACAATTCTCGCACTGGCAAGCTCGTGTTTTCGTTGGATGTGATTCCAGCTGCTTCCCGCAACTCTTGCATCTGATAACTAACATTTTCTAACATACCTCTCATGTAAGCAAGTTCAATTTTAATATCGTTGAGCTCTTCTTTGATTTTTTCTGATTTCATTTATTTAGTATGAGGTAATGAACCATGCTCGAAGAGGGGATCGAACCCCCGACAATCTCCGTGTAAAGGAGGTGCTCTACCGCTGAGCTATTCGAGCGAACTCCCAAGGCTGGATTTGAACCAGCGACCAGCCGATTAACAGTCGGCGGCTCTGCCACTGAGCTACTTGGGAATGATGGAACTATAAGTTCCAAAGCCTCTGACAAGATTTGAACTTGCGACCTGAGCTTTACAAAAGCCCTGCTCTACCACTGAGCTACGGAGGCAACGATTCAGGTTGGACTTGAACCAACGACCGACTGCTTAGAAGGCAGTTGCTCTATCCATCTGAGCTACTGAACCAGAGTGGGCAGGGAGGGATTTGAACCCCCGTAGGCAGAGCCAGTGGATTTACAGTCCACCTCCATTAACCACTCGGACACCTACCCTTGCTCTCGTTTGAGTTTGAAATAAAGTTTGTAATAAGGTTTCTTCATTTCATCAAGGACTTTCATGTCCTCTTCAAATCCCATCCACTTACAAAGTTGATAAGACCCTTCTAACTCACTGATTAACCTTAACACATTAGCGGGGTGTCTGTCAAGACCCCCAAAATCATACTTACTCATGTATAGTATGCTTGAAAGTATTTAACAATACCATCAGAACGAACATTACCCTGTGATACCCAATCATGAGAACACTGGGTGATGCTGTTCATACTATACACTGGTTCTCCATTCTCGTCAAGAGCAGATCCAAAACGAGCGAGGAGAAGACTATAAACTTTCTGTCTCAACTCCATACGATCATCACTATAGCGCCAATCATCATTCATGAAAATTTTCTGATCCTCCAAGGTGTAAAGTAGTTTTACCATGAGCAGTAGCAATATCATACATCACTTGATGTATATTTTTTACTTCTGAATAGATTGGTTCATCAAGAAGTAAGTTTTCAATGACAGATTGCTCATAAGCAAGTTTATAGTCTATTTGATGAAGAGAAAATGTAGCGGGACCAAACCAAGGGTCGTCTTTAAGATATTTTGGTGCAGGGTATGTCATACTAGGACCATTTTATTTTTATAATCATAAGCATAAACTTCGCGATTACCTTTAATGCCCCATCCTAACCAGTAGTATGCAGGAACCATGTACTGTGAAATAGAATTTCCATGTCCTTCAAACTCAGGGAGATAGCGTTGGAAGATTGGTTCGTTAATCATGTAACGAGTTTGACCTTCAAGACTGCTAGGATCGCATCCATATTTAGCACAGAAGTTTCCAAGACCCTTGTAGCGTCCAATACTAGTCCACTGAATCAAACCATATCCACCAGACTTACATTCAGTGTAGGAGACGCGAGCACCACCCTCACAGATGTTAGAGATGAACTTACTCTCCTGCTTGATATTTCCCATCAATGTGGCAAGAGCATTGACATCAGTAATGTTTGTCGTCTCTTGAAGTTGTGAGAGAATATACTGCTCTGCCGGACTGCAGTCTTCACACTTCCAAGTAGGTTCATAGTGTATCACAGGAATTTCCTGCTGAAGATCTTCCACCAAAGGAGGGATGTTAGCAGATGGAAGAAGGAAGGTCAGACCAGCAGCAATAATTGATGTTGAGATCATTCGTTTCATTACAACAATCTGTAGTTTACCATCTATGTAGGGGGTTGTCAAGCGCCAATAAATACCTATACTACAGAGGTACTAAGGTCTTACCATGAGATTAAACGAAGTAGACGTGGCACGTCTGATTACTGCTTGCAACATTTACAAAGAGAAAACTGGTTCTGAATATATGTGGGATGAGTATACTGAACTTGTAGAAAAATTAGAAAGATTATGCGAACAAGGATACTGTTCAATCACTAGTGATTGAGTGTGGAAGTCCAAACAAAAAGAATATCTCAACCAAATTAAATACCTAGATAATGTAGTTGCACACAAGTTTGTGAAAGTCTTAATTACATTTTTTATTACACTCTTTTTTGCTCTTCCCGCATGGGCAGTAGATGTCTCAATGGGTGCTAATGGTAACCTAGCATTTTCACCGAATGAGATCACAATCTCTGCTGGTGACACCGTTCACTTTATCAATGAATCACTACCTCCTCACAATATTATTGTTGAGGCACGTCCTGATCTCTCTAGAGAAGCACTACTGTTTGCTCCTGGAGAATCACAAGATGTTGTGTTTGCTGATGCAGGTGATTACAACTTTTTCTGTGGTCCTCATCAAGGTGCGGGTATGACTGGTGTAGTTCATGTGGAGTAAATGTCTATAACTAAAGAAGAAGTTCAGGAGATGATTGATGATGCCATACGAAAACATAATCGTAACGCTGGAATTATCTCTATGTGTGTTGGTTGGGTTGTTCTCGCACTTTTTGCTGAGGGTTTACTTCGACTTGTCGGAGTGATCCCTCCATTATTTCCGAATTTAAATTTAACTCTGTAAATGAAATGAAAGTTGGTATTATTGGTCTAGGTAGAATGGGTGAGGGTATGTCTCGCCGCATGATTAAAGAAGGACATGAAGTTTGGGGTTACAGAAATAACTACGAGAAAGCATGTGAACAATATGAAGCAGGATATATCAGTGGTGTTACTACTTCATTAGAAATTCTGGTCCAGGCAATTAAATCTGACCGTAAGCAATTTACTAGTGCTGGTAAAATTCCTGGTATCTTCCAACTTGTTATCCCAGCAGAACTAGTAGAGGAAACTATCGATGAGTTATTACCATTACTTAGTGATGGAGATATTATTATTGATCATGGCAATTCCAATTTTAAGGATTCAAGGAGGAGAGCACTCCGCCTTGAGAAACTGGGTGTCCAGTATATTGACTGTGGTACTTCTGGTGGTGTTTATGGTTTGGACCGTGGATACTGTCTTATGGTTGGTGGCAGAAGCCACGCAGTCGATGTATGCCGCCCTATCTTCGATGCACTCTCTCCGGGTATCGGTGCTGCCGAACGCACCGGGAATGGTGAGTATGTAATGTATCCAGAAGAACATGGTTGGATGTATTGTGGTGATCCTGGTGCAGGACACTTTGTAAAAATGGTTCATAATGGTATTGAGTATGGAATCATGCAGGCATATGCCGAAGGATTTAATATCATCAATGAAGCAAATGCAGGTTCACAATATGTCAAAGAAGGAGACGCTGAGGTTGCGCCTATGGCAGACCCTGAGTCCTATTGCTATGAGATTGACGTTGCTAGGGTGGCTGAGTGTTGGCGTCGTGGTAGCGTTGTTGGTAGTTGGTTACTGGACCTTACTGCCGAGGTACTACGAGATGACAACAAACTTAGCAAGTTTGATGGTGGGGTTAGTGATAGTGGTGAGGGACGTTGGACTGTTCATGCTGCTGTGGACCTTGGGGTTCCTGCTCCTGTCCTTAGCACTGCATTATTTGAGCGGTTCAACTCTAGAAGATTAGGAACCTTTGCCAATAAAGTCCTCAATGGCATGAGGTATATGTTCGGAGGACACAACGTAAGATGACTTTATCCCATGTCCTACTTTTCGGATCACTACCCTTTGTATGTGCCACCATCTATTTCGGGCTACGAAAAGGTGAAAATAACTATTATGAAACCGACGCCTACTCAGGAAATGGAACAGCGCATTAGAATGAGATTTGCTTTTGCAATGTCATCATTTGGTAGAATGTTTTTACCTCATGGCATAACACCAGAGATGAGAGCATTCTGTAATGAATGGTCTAAGATTGAAGAACAACCACCAGTTGGTGATTTATATAAAGTGGATCGTTACTTCTTGGAATTATGGAAATCGAAATTGCAATAATAATATTATTTTCTTCTTTCGGTATTTTCTTATTCATACTGTCATTATTTTCAGACTAATGAATGTATATTTAACAGCATCACTACTATTCGCTACAGTATTAATATCAATTATATGTGCTCTTGATAGCGCATACATAACACAAACAACTTTTTACTCATGAAAATCTTTTTAGACACAGCTGACCTAGATGAAATCAAGAAGGCAGCGAGAACTGGTTTAGTCGATGGTGTCACTACTAACCCCACACTAATTAAAAGAAGCGGCAGAACGCTTCCTGATGTCGCTAAGGAATTAATTGATAGGTATCCACAGTTTGAAAGTGTGTCATGTGAAGTAGTCGCTGAGACTGCTGAAGAAATGATTAAACAAGCTCAACAGTTTATTCAGTTGGGAGGTAAAGCGATCACTATCAAACTACCATGCACTGTGGAAGGTTTAATTGCATGTAAAGCACTCTCTGTGCTTGGTGTTAAAACCAATGTGACCTTAGTGTTCTCTGTAGCACAAGCAATCATGGCGGCAAAGTCAGGTGCTACTTATATCTCACCTTTCGTAGGGCGTTGTAATGATAACTCATTCAGTGGTGTAGAACTTGTTCGTGCTATCAGTGGAACCTATTGTTCTCAGGGTGTAAAAACTCAAATTCTTGCAGCATCATTGAGAGATGTTCATCATGTATCACGGTGCTTTGCTTACGGTGCTAGCGTTATTACAATGCCACCTAAAGTATTTTGGGCGATGTACGATCATGTACTTACCCGTGAAGGATTAGATCAATTTCAAAAAGATTGGGAAGACGTGCAATGATGCTACAGT
>Ga0187217_1000576_pt1 | contig 15296 bp, 19 predicted proteins | sample 15SPOviralmetaG_FD_130165 | JGI IMG/M metagenome (GOLD analysis project Ga0187217, IMG submission 130165) | Marine viral communities from the oligotrophic San Pedro Time Series (SPOT) site, San Pedro Channel, CA, USA - 15 SPOT_SRF_2010-09-15... | ecosystem: Environmental > Aquatic > Marine >... | reverse complement strand
CGAAAAGTCCTTAGTACTATAAAAATACAAAGATTTGTAAGAAAACATCTAACTCGTAAAAGAGTGAAAAAGATTGTAATAATTCAATCGGTTATTCGTAGATTCATCGTTCTTAAAAGAGTTATCAAAATGAAAAAGATAAAAAATATAGAAAAAAAACAAAAAAAGAAAAAATTGGTAATTGTAAATGATAAATATAATTGTGAATGTGGAAGTGTAGTTGGTAAAAAAGACAAAGCAAAACACTTCAAAACAAAAAAACATTGTAAATTTATAGAATGTAAATAAAAAAAAGAGAGAAATGTAAATAATGTAAATAATTGTAAATAATTGTAAATATTTTTTTTAATTATACATGACTGCTTATATATAATAGCAGTTATATTATTGCTATTTTAGATTTATGAAAAAAAAGTGAAAGTTTAGGGAGGTTGTGGAGGTTGAAAAAGGTTGTACAGAAGACCTCCCTTTTTTCAATTTCTTAGCATTATGGTATGAATGTGTGTGTATATGTGTATTATTATGAAAGCATAGGGAGGTAGGGGAGGTTGTAAGACTTTTACAACTTTATATATTTTTTGAAAAAGAAAAAAAGTGAAAATAATGAAAAGACCTCCGGTACCTCCCTGTATTGACCTATTCATAATATATATATCTGCCTTCCTTATCATAACCAATCACAAAATCATTTACAAGTAAAACCGGAGGTCTAACTCAAAAACACTTTTTCAACCTCCCTAACCTCCGCATTTTTTCATAAATCCAAAATAATTTTTATCATTTTCTTCATTTCTCTCTTTTTTTCTGTACCATTTATCATAACAATATAAAATATTTTTATAATAAGAAAAAAAATTAACTTATCATAAAAAACATAAAATTTACAAAAAAAATTTTCATAAATCTATTCACTGCTACTCTAATATTTTCATCACATTTTTAGATTTATTTTATTTCTCTCTTTTTTCTCTCCATCTTTCTATAAAATAATTATAAAAATAAACTTACAAAATATTTTCACAATTTTAGATTTATTATTTACCTATCAATCTTTCAATTCTAATCTTTTCTTTATCGGTCATGCTATTACAATAATCATAAATGGTTTCATCTACAAATCTATATGTTTCTAATGTATCATTAAGATATTTACATGTTTTATCATAAATTTCATTATATAATTCGCATAATTTATCCTTATGATGGTCTTGTGGAGTTCGAACTCTTTTATACTGCTGTATCAATTTACTCACTTCTTTTCTAAAATCAACTAATATATCCTTACATTCGGTTTTTTCATTTACTACTTTTGCTTTGGTTCTTTTAAGAGTAGAAGGTTGAGGGATAGGTTCATTAAAAGGATTTTTTTCTTTCTTTTTTTTGGTTGGTCTTGATTTTGGTTTTTCCGGTTCCGGTTCCGGTTCTATTGGTTCTAATGGTTCCGGTTCATCTTCTTCAACCTCTTCAAATGGGTCTTCTTCGTCTTCTACTGCTTCTTCAATAATTTCGTTTTTTTGTTCTTCTTTTGGTTCTTCTTTTGGTTCTTCATCTTTTACAACTCGTTTTGTATTTCTTTTATTTTTATTCACTCTTTTTAGAGGAGGTTGTGGTACTAGTTCTGGTTTTATAGTAGGAGGTTTAGGGGCATCTCCTTTTAAACTATTTAAGAGCGTAGTGAGGTCATAAACAGACATTCTTGTAAGTGAATCCTTAGCAATAGGGGTCAGTTCCATAATATCTTCAATTATTCGGTTCTTACTCATTATATATAAGGGTTAGATAAAAAAATCTGGATTTATGACTAAAAACGAATTTTAGCGATTTGTAATGAGCGAAAGTCTTAAAATGAGATTTTAGGGTCATTTTCTCCTTTAGAAATGAAAATAAAAAATGAGGACAAAATTAAGGATTTTAGATAAAATATTGCTATATTATAAAGAAAAATGGATGATATTATCAGTTTAGTAAAGAATAATGAAGATATAGAAAATGATATATTTGACTATATTTTAGGGTTTATGATTAAGGTAGAAAAAGTAAGAAAATTAAAGGGAAATGAGAAAAAGAAGTGGGTTCAAGGAAAAGTAAAGGAAATATTAGGAGAAGAGTGTTATGAAAGATATTCTCCTTTTATATCTGTTACTATTGATTTTATAATATCCTTAAGTAAAAATAAGAAAGCATTTTTGAAATCTTTTAACCATAAGTATAAATTTTTATGTTGTTAATGAAAATTTTTTTATATTTATATAATATATACAATTATGGAACTCTTACGAGTACAAGAACCCCGAACCGATGTACGACGCTCTGTTGATAAAAACCACGCTGTTCTATTAGGAAGTGAGCGAGTAACTTATACCAATAATGTTGCCGATTCATGGAATACCAATATGATTAATGCTTCATGGTCCATTACCCCTCCTTCTAACAAGACTATTATTGATAGAAACATTAGAGTTAAGGCATATATTCAAGTAGTAACTGATGCTCCAGTTCAATTAGGAACTAACGATGCTCCTCGCCAATTACCTCTAAACTCTCTTATTGATGTGACTACTTTACAGATTAACGGCGAATCCATTAGTGATAATACTGGGTCCTCCCTCCATCCGCTTTTGTGTTATGGAAATGATGCATACACACGCTCTTATCAATTTGGAACTTCTCCAGCAATGCCCGACGCTTACCAAGAATATAGTGATTGGAATACTTTTGGAAACAACCGCTCTCCTTTGAGTGATTGGGGCGAAGTTAGCAGTGAGCAATCCCGAGGCGGATTTTTTATTGAGACGGTAAATAGTACCACTTTTAGGATTGTAGTTACTGAACCTATCTTTTTGTCTCCTCTATGGCAAAAGGGTCATCAAGAAGAAGGCATGGTAAATGTGAATTCTCTTCGTCTATCCCTACGATTTAAGGCTGGACTTGACCGAGTTTTGTCTCATGCTTCTACTGGAAACACAATCACAAGCGTCACAACTACTTTTTATCAAGCTCCAGAACTTTTGATTAACTATTTAACTCCTTCTTTGGTTCAACCTATCCCTGAACTTCAAGTCCTACCTTACTCTAAACTTCAACACTACATTCGTGATGTCCCCGCTCTTGCTGGAGGCGCTACAACTACTATCACAAGTGATACTATCCGTTTGTCTGTTATACCACGCGTTATTTACCTATATGTCCCTCATGCGGAATCAACAAAAACCTTTGCGGTTAGTGATTCATTTTTAGAAATCACAAGCGTTAATATGACTTGGGGTAATCAATCCGGTCTTTTTGCTTCTGCCTCTTCTCAACAACTATACACTATGTCTGTAGAGAATGGTTTGAACCTTGATTTTACTTCAGTAAAGAAGTTTAGGGGTTCGGTAATTGCTATTGTTATGGGTAAGGATGTTGGTCTTGCTCCTAACGAAGCTCCTGGGGTAAATGGTAGTTATAATATTCAAGTCACTCTTGGTCTTAAAAATCTTGGTACGAACTCATTTACCGGTACATTCTTTATGAGTGTTTTGAATGACGGCACATTCTCTATTGGAGATAATAGTGCTCGAGCATCAATTGGAAACTTGACTGGCGATATGGTACTTATGGCTCGTGATAGTCCTATGGGAGACTACCATGAAATCTATGGAGGTAGTTTTTGGAGTAGTTTGAAACATATTGTTAATAGAGTAGCACATGGAGTAGAGAGTGCTGCTGTCCCTGTAGCAACGGCACTTGGTAATCCTGCTGCTGGTAGTGCCGTTCAATCCATCGCAAGTGGAGTTCGTCAATTATCCGGCGGTAGATTGGTACGAGGATAAAAAAATATTATAAAGATATATTATAAATGAAAACTCTTTTGGAATTATTTAAAGGAACTGGTAGTGTAGGTAAAGTAGCAAAAAAAATGGGTTATAATGTAATATCAGTTGATATGGAAGAAAAATATAAACCTACTTATGTAACGGATATTTTAGATTTTGATTATAAATCTATACCTACTCCGGATGTAATATGGGCTTCTCCTCCATGTAATACATACTCTCTTATGATAAATATGAATACTAAAAATAGACCAAGAAAAAACCATCCTCCATTTACAGCATTAACGGAGCAAGGAAAAACAGCAGATAAAGTAGTAAAACGAACATTAGAGATAATATCTTATTTCAAGCAAAAAAATCCAAAATTAAAGTGGATTATGGAAAATCCGGATGGATTTTTAAAGCAAATGCCTTTTATGAAAGGACTGCCTATGACTACTACGACTTATTGTATGTATGGGGATAGAACAACAAGTAGGGATGGAATTAAAGGAACTCGATGGAAACCAACGAATTTTTGGAATAATTTTGATTTAAAATTAAAACCAAGATGCACACACAATATAAATAAAGAACCTTATCACACTCCTAAATCTTTACCTCATATATCCATAATGGATACTAAAAATTTAGATGAGAGATATAAAATACCATCTAAATTAATAAAAGAAATGCTTACACAAGCAAGTAAATAATAGTATAAATAATTAACTCTTTATAGAATAATTTTAAAAACGATTTAACACAAAAAGACATTATACGATAAAACATCATTATTATAATAACAACAGATTATAATAATTATGGCATCGCTCACTCTTAATGGAAGAGTATGGAAAAAAGACGACGATTATGAAACAAGTAAATATATATGGGAAATGATTGTACCATATATAGATAAGGACAAAACTATTTATGACCCTTACTATTGTAGCGGATTAACGAAACAATATTTTAACGAATTAGGTTATAATAATGTTATTCATAATGACGAGGATTTTTATACCTCCTATAAGAAATATGATTTTGATATTATATGTTCTAACCCTCCATTTTCGAATAAGAAGAAAGTGTGTGAAACATTAAAGGAAATAGATAAACCCTTTATTTTAATAATGCCTGTTAGTACAATAACAAAAAAGTTTTGGAGAGAAATATTTAAGGATGATGATATTAGCATTTTAATACCGAATGGAAGGATGCAATTTTCAAGAAAGGGAGAACAATTATCTCGTTGTTGGTTTGACTGCTGTTTTTATACATATAAATTAGGATTAGAAAATCAATTGATATTTTTGTAAAGTTCATTTCTCTCTTTTTTTATATTATATTATTATACATGAAAAATTATTTGTTAGACCCTACTACCGATAGATATTGTTTATTCCCTATTAAAGATAATGAAATATGGGATTTTTATAAGAAATCCGTTAGTTCTTTTTGGACGACGGAGGAGATAAATTTTGCTGGAGATTTGAAAGATTATAACAATATGAGTGAAGGAGAACGATATTTTATTAAAATGATATTAGCATTTTTTGCGAGTAGTGATGGAGTGGTTAATGAAAATCTTGTGTTGCGATTTAGTAACGAAATTCAATTACCGGAAGCAAGAGCAGTATATTCAATACAAAATTTTATTGAAACTATACATAGTGAAACTTACTCTTTATTGATTGATTCATATATTAAGGATAAAGAAGAAAAAATGAAATGTTTTAATGCTATTCAAGAATATCCATGCATCAAGAAAAAATGTGAATGGGGAATGAAATGGATAAGTGATAAAGAAAGTTCTTTTGAGAAGAGATTGGTTGCGTTTGCTTGTATTGAGGGAATATTTTTCTCCGGAGCATTTTGTGCGATATATTGGTTAAAAAAAAGGGGGTTAATGAAAGGGTTATGTTTTAGTAACGAATTAATAAGTAGAGACGAAGGATTACATACGGAATTTGCTGTTTTATTATATACGAAATATTGTGATAAAATAGAAGATAATGAAATATATAAACTCTTTAAAGAGTGTGTAGATATTGAAAAAGAATTTATTATTGAAGCGCTCCCATGTAGATTAATCGGTATGAATTCTAATCTTATGACGCAATATATAGAATATGTGGCAGACAGATTATTAGTCCAATTAGGATATGATAAAATATATAACGCACAAAATCCATTCTCATTTATGGAGGCAATATCAATAGAATCCAAAACGAATTTTTTTGAAAAACGAGTAGCGGAATATAGTTTAGCAGACGGAGGGTCAAGAGAAACGGCATTCAATTTTGATACTAATTTTTAAGAAAAATAGATTATTATTATTTTCTCTCAATATTATAAATATGGAAAAGGTAAATGAAGACGAAATATTATATCAACCTTCTAAATATAACTTTTATAAGCGAAGAAAATTACGAAGGAAATTAAATCAACAACATAGAAAAAGCACTAGGGTTTATTTTGAAAATATTATGGAGAGATTGAATGATAAAGAAGATTATCTCTTTATGGAGGATATAGATATAAATGTGCCTGAAAGGAAATTATTAAAATATATGTAATATGTAAATGTATGTTTATGATATAGCAGCGAATATTATCTATATATCTCCTTCTCCACTCCCCTCCTCTTGTGAGACGGACATTGCTGGTAACTTAATAGAATTGTCTTGTAATTGCGGTAATTGCGGGGTATTTATAAACTCTTTATCTACTTCTTCTTTTTGTTTATCATAATCAACTTTAAAGAGTGGGTCATTTACACTTTGTTTTGTATATGCCCTACTTTTTTCAATATCAATTAAATCATTTAATAATCGTTTTTTAATTGCATCAAGGTCATAATTGCTCGTATTAATATGGTCTGTATCTATTCGAGGGACTTGCTTTTGATATATTGCTCGTCTTTTAAAAACTAATTTTAAGGAGAATGTTTGAAATCTCGGTACAATAACCGGAAATAACTCTCCATCACTATCTACCCAGAATGCTTTTATATCTATGGTTTTAAGTGGAATTTGACTGGTCATTGTATTCCATCGTAATTGTAATCCCTCCGCTTGGAATTGAATATCACTTCTATCGTTAAGAGTGGATGGTAAAGTAAAATCGGTTAATATAGGACGTGTTTGATTATTTGTGGTAGGTAATAATTCATTATTTACTGGTATAGTATCACTTTGAAAAACAATAGACTTAAATTCATTCCATAAATTAATCGTAGGGAATTCTTGTTTAATCTCTAAATATGTGTCTCCTTGGAGAGTAATTAGATTTTTGCCGTTGCCCTTCTTCAATATAAATATTTTATATATGGATTGAATGCTCGGTATTGGATTTTGTGGAGTGCCTGGGACATATTGAAAAGCATAAAAGGATGGTATAATATTATATAAATATCTATTTACTCTTAATTCTACTGTAGAAATCCCCGTTTGTGATTGGTCTTGATAAAATGGGTCAGCAATAATAGATATAAGTTGTGTATCCGCTTCATAAAAAAATTGTGGGGCAGTATTAATTGGAGATGATGGGTAATCTAATTTAAATCTATCAAAAGCAAGTTGTATTGCTTCATTTATCCCTTGTAAGAGTTGTTCTACACTCCATATTGCTCTATTATATCTTGGATTTGGATTATTGGTTTGGTCTAAATAAACTACTGTTTCTCTATATACGGCACTACCGAATGCGAGTTCAATAAAATATGGGTCTAATGGATTTGTTAAAATTAATAATGGAATAAATAATCCCGGTACTGAAAATCTTGCTACTGCTACTTCATATTCATTAGGTCTATCTAAAATTGTATCCGCTCTCGTAGTAGAAAAATTTAACTCTTTAAAGGGTAAAACTCCTCCTTCATCATCCAAATTCACTTGTTCTGTTATATTATAATAAATGAGGTCTTCTTCACTTTGTTCCATTTTATATATATGTATATTAAAAAATGTATATATTAAACGGAGAGTTATGATAGTGAAGGAGGTTAGGGAGGTTTTTAATAAAATAAAGTTTTTTTTCCTTTTCATAAAATAAAATAAAATGTTAAATCTACCTCCTACCTCCATAACCTCCCTACCATAAATAAGTCCAAGATAGATAACCAGCAGTCCAAAAATCTTTAAATGAAGGTTTTTCGTTAGAGTGTCTATTTCTATATAATCGTTTTCTCATTTTATCCCCATGGTCGTATTTACTATATAAACCTAAACCGGTAGAATCTTTAAATTGTTCGTAAGGCACTCCATTAGGTCGTATCCCTCCAAAATGTATCTTTACTTCTTTACCGGTTTCTTTATTTTGTAAGATTGCTTGATATTTACTGAGTGCTCTTTCACTCTTTTCAAATCGTACTAATTTATATATTTTTTTTGAATATCTCGTCATTTATTATATATAGATATAATATAAATGAAAGATTATATCCCACATAAATATATGCATCATTATGAAAGTGTTGAATATTATATCCATTATATTATAGGTTTTGTAAAACAAATACCGAGAGAATATAGAAAATTATGTCCTCCTAAATAGCAAATGCTCCTTTTTCATATAATATATATTCTGGATTTTTATATAATGTTACTGCTCTACTTGGTAAATTTACAATTTTTCTAATCATTTTATCGTCAAATCCTTCATAAGTTTTCAAATATTTTCTTATGTTATTTCTTGCGGATGATTTAGGAAAAAATGTTATACTTGTTGCTTCGTTTAAGAGTTTTCTTGTTTCGTGATGATTATTGATAAGATGATTAATAATAAGCATTGTAGTTCTTGAATGTCTATTCGTTTCTACGAGATTATTTACAATTGCTACAATATTATTTTTAACATTTTTGTTAGGAATACTCAACACATCATCAAATAATACAACAGCATCAGTTATTTCTTCTTCTCTTAATGGTTCTTCTAAGAGTTCATAAGGATTTATAACGGAAGGTTCTAATTTATTAATATCTTCACTCGACGGCACTCCACTTATCAAAACAAAATCATTATTTTCATTTTTATATCTTTTAAGATATTGTTTTACAAGTTGAGTAGCAAAATAAGTTTTACCACTACCACTACTGCCGGTTATATAAAATCGTTCTTCTTTATTAAAATTTAGTAAAGGGACTAATTTTCCAGATTTTAGAATAAATCCTTTGTGTTTTATTTTTTCAAACTCTTCAAGGATTTTATAATATGCATCTTTCTCTCTTTCTTCAAGAGGTTCAATCCCCGTTTTTATAGCATTATCTAATATTTCATATTCTTCATCCGTAAATCTATCTGTTATAGATTTAGGCAAATTTACAAGCTCTTTTTTATATGTTTTCATATATAAAAATTTACCATTCTCAGTACCGCCTTGAATTTTAGCAATAGCAATTCCTTTGTTATCTTGTCCCTTTCTTCCAATTGAAAAAGACATTATTATATTATATTATATACATATTTTTTTTATCTGTATAATATATATAATGGTTAATTACTTTATTAAAGAAGGAGCGGTAAGAGATGGTAAAACATTCTTCCAATTAGTTAAACAAGAACCCGGTAAGCCAAATGTAACTCTTGCGAGAAAATATGCTAAAAGCGAAACGGCAAGAAAAGCACGAACGGCGATGATGAAAAAAGTTAAAGGAACTGGTAAAGGAAACCGAAGAGGCAAAAAAGCAGCTCCGCAATATGAATCAATTTAATATTTTTTTATATCTATAATATATAAATATGAGTAGTTCAACTCTTCAAAGATTAATGATGAGCGCACAGCAAGAACCAGAATCAATGTTGGACCGATTACATGGCGGAACCTTACCTCCATCAAAAGCAAATGAATTGGTAAGTCATCACGCAATAAGTCACGGCAGACCACATAGAAGTACCGATTTTTCTCCAAATGTTAGAACCGAAGTACGCTTTTCACAACCACAAGGGTCAATCCCAAGTGAAATTTTAGTCAATACAAAAAAAGAAAGAGCACAAGATATGCGTGAAGAACAACAGATTTTAACACAAATGATAAGGGATAATAACACTATACAAGAAAACTTTTAATATAGATATATTATAAAGAATGGTAAGGAATATTGATGGAGCAATTAAAATAGCAGAGAAAATACCTCTTAGCGGACAAGATTTAAAAAATATAACGAATGGTAAAGCAAATATACTCCGTTATAGCGATTTAATGAATTATCAAAATATAGAACAAGTCCTAGGAGAGCACGGCGCAGTTATAATATTATATCAAACCGAGAGGGATTTTGGTCATTATGCATCTTTATTCAAATCATCACACGACCCACAAGGAACATTAATATTTTTTGATAGTTTAGGAATTACGATGGATAAAGAGTTAAAATTATCAACATTTAACGCAAAGAATATGGGAGGAGTAGCAGTGGCCCACTTAACGGATTTAGTAAATGCATCCAATTATAAAGTGATTTCAAATACTAAAAAATTACAATTGAACGCATTCGCAAATAATACATGTGGAAGATATGCGGCAATGAGGATAGTGTGGAGGGCATTATCAAATAAAGAATTTAATTATATTTTATTATCTAACAAATTTTATAATCCTGATTATTGGATTAGTATTTTAACACTGCCACATCAACAATTATTAGAATTAATAATATCATAATAATATAAATGATTAATATATACCATTATGCTATTCTTTTATTTAGTACTATTTCTCACTCTTATAAGTTGCTTGATTATGCCGTTCTTGAAAGAAGAGAAATTGTTTTTTATCCTTGTAATGCTATATCTCCATTATTGGAAAATACATTCATAGAAGTAATTGAAAATGTAAATGAATATAATTTATTCACATTATCATATAATAGCAGTAAATCATATAAATCATATCCTAACGAAAAAAATACAATATGTAATGTGGATTTATCAAAAGGTTATGGATATACAATACATTATCCTGGATATTCTAATGAAACCGATATTGAAATATCTAATGATTTACTCTATATAGATACGACATTATATAATGTGGTTTTACATGAAATTTTACACTCATTAACATTAGCACATACAACAGATAAAGGAGTTATGAATTATAAAGTTCATATAGATAGTTATGGAAATATAAAGAGAGATAATAACAAGATTTATATATCACTCGACGATTATAAAGGATTAAAATATGTTTATCAAAAGTTAAAAAAAAGAGAAATAACATGTGAAAAAAATAAAATGATAAAATGGATAAATAATTGCGTTAAGGAATAATAATAAAATATTCTATATATATATATAGAAATGGATACTATTAGTACCGAAGTTGAAGACTTACCACTCCCAGAGCAACCACTTGAAAAAGTTGTAAAATCAAAACGCAAAGCGTCCGCATATAATACTTTTGTAAAAGAAAATTATAGCAAAGTTCTAAAATTTCCTCCAAAGGATAGATTTAAGAAACTTGCTGCTATGTGGGCTAAACAAAAGAAGAAAATGAAATAAATACATATCTACACTGTATATATTGTAACTCTTATAAGATTATAATATATATATATTTTTAGTCAATCAATAGATTTTTTTCTTCCATAAAATCTAATACATTTTGGTATTGAAAAGTATAATTACAATAATTACCATTCGTTCTATTAATTTCAAATACATCTTTGTTATTCTTAAAAATCTGTTTTATTTTTGCTTTGAATTTTGTAGCGGTTTTCTCTCTACTCGATGTATTATTATTATATTTATCAACCCATTTTTTAAAATCCTTATATAAATCGGTTGCTTTTACATTACTATATGGAGATAACTTATTTCTCAACGCTTCTTCCATATTTTTACAACAATAATATTCTAAAAATTGTAGTTCTATAGGGATTGATGATTTTTGGATTTCTTTGTATAAGTGTGTTATAGGTCTTTCCTTCAAATCTTTTATTTCTCTCTTTTTTAGAAAATCATAAAAGGATTTACAAATATCTTCATCATCAAATGCTTTCAACAAAGGATTAAAATATATCTTCTTTCTTTCTAATTTTGTTTTTTTCGGTAAAGGCATTACACTCTCAAAACAAACAAATCTTCTATCGGTTAAAGAAATTGAGATAGGAACATCATTATTACTCAAAAATATATATCTGCCTACATTATTAATTTCAAATACATCAACATGCTTTTTCTCAAAATTCAATATTGGTTGTGTGATAAGATTTTTTATATTTTCTTTTTTTGTAAATGTATCTTTACCACTTGTTTCGTCCATAACAATTAAAACCTTATTGTTATTGCTGTTAAATCGTCCTAATAACATTTCAATATTATCGGTCTGTAAATAATATTTCTTACCCAATATTTTTCTTCCAAAATTATCAAAAAATAGATTTTTACCAACTCCTTCTATACTTTTAAATAATAATGCTATTTCCGGTAGTGTTCCTGGGTTTTGTACTATATCGGCAAGATAATCTAACATATATTCTAAATTCTTTTTATCTTTATCGTATTCTTTACCTCCTACGAGATTGTGAATATGATTAATGATAATATCATAATTTTCTTCTTCTCCATGAATATTTTTCTCAATATCAAAATTTTTAAATGTGTTATATGTAAAAGAAGGTACGGATAATGGATATGGTAAAAAATTCATATTCTCATACACTCGTGCATCTTTATCAACATACCATTCTTGTAAGAATGAACTTTCTTTTTTATTTTGAATTCTTACTATTTTCCCTTCGTCATTTACCGTTATAAGTGATAAATGTTTATAAATGTTAGAGAATTTATTGAGTGAATAAATATTCATTTCTTTATCTACAACTCGAACATAAGAAGCATTTTGTGTAACTCTAAAATTATATCGTTCAAAATATTCTTTTTGTTTTTGATATAATTTTCGGTTTAGTTTAATCATTTCTGGTTTTCCTTTGGTACAAACCAATTTACACTCTTCTTCTGTAGGCACAATATTATAAAATATATCATTTTGAAAGGTATAATCCTTTTTGTTTTCATATTCAATTATATTATTCATAATATTTTCTGTAAAAGGTTTAATACTCCAAGAAAGATTAAATCCGGTTGTTTTTTTTGTTATTTTAGGTAGCATGTCTAAAATATTTTTATCGGTTTTGGGTAACATAAATCCATCATAACAATATATAAAATTATTCTTACGAATTATCTTTTTACTGCTAAGCTCATTATATATACATTCAATTATTTTTCGTTCTTCATTACATAGAAAATGACTTATGAGAGTAGAATAAATATCTTTCTTTTTATCTTTTAACTCTTCTTTGAGTTCTTCCCATATTTCCGGATTTTCTTTTTTTACATATTCTTCGGTTATATGTCTTACCTCACTCTTCAAAGATAATAATATTTCGGTTGCTTCGGTTTTTTCGTCTAAACCTTCTTCTTTTTTCCATGTATTAAATCCTCCTAAATATAAACCCATTCTTATAAACAATTGTTTTATACTGCTGCGTTTTGATAAATCTTTTTTACCGAAAAAATGAACGATTGTATCTTCAATTATGTTCTCTCTATTTTCACAATATAGTTTAATATTTTTATAACGATTTAATGGTACATTGTTTTTTTTACATAGTTGATATAGGATATTAAAATGCGCGTTGTCTATATCATAATCAATATATTCACTATCTTTTAATAGTGTATGTCTAAAATCTCTTGGTATCATAGATATTGATATGCCTTTTGGATAATATGCTCTTCCATAACCGCATGAATGAAGTTCTGGATAAACATATAAATTATCATTTTTTACTGCTTTATATATCCTTATAAGAAAATTACGAATAGAATAACCTTCACGATTAAGAGTATCATAACCACTTTCTATAATTCTATTTAATCTGTTGGTATTGATATGCTCTTTGAATGTAGTTTTTCCGTTGAATATAGTAGGTTGGTTTTTCTCAATCTTCCACATGATATATATTATATATAAATATTTCTTTAAATAATTTTTAAGATTATTTACTTATAATTTATATCCATAATTGATTAGTTTTTAAATTCATTTTATATGCTACGAAGCAAGAATAAAATGATGTGTTTTTTTCTTCTTTCTCTCCGTCTTTTTGAAAATGTAGTTTGCCTTTTGGTATAATAATCTGTGTGTTTTCTAAATCCATGATATTTCTAAAATAATTTGCGAATGTATTACATATATTCATAATGATTATAAAAGGTTTATCTATTTCCATCAATCTTGTAAGAACCTTTTTTTTAATCTCTGTACCGAAAGGGATATTTGTTATAATTATATTACACTGCGGTATATCACAAGTGAATATATCCCATTCTATATTTCCTACAATATCATAACCAAAATCTTTCCATATCTCCATAGATTTTGAATTTTTTGCATCTAACATACATGCTTCCCATATAACACACTCTTTAGGGACGAGATGTCTAATTTTAGACCAGACCCATTTAGGAGTATAATATTCATCATAAGTCTTGTAAGAACTAAGCGCTTTAAAATCAGCACACATAATAATAATTGATATATAATAATGATAAAAATTACGAATCAATTAAATTATATTTTTGTAAATATTTCTTATTTTTATGAGATGCGATAATATTTTTAATTTGAGTGATTGTTTCTTCGGTTGGATTTTCCTCTTTCAATAACTCTTGTGGGAGTAAATCATTATATCTGTTTTTATAATATCCATGCTTCTTTTTCCATTTTCCGTTAGAATTATGATAATATCTTTTATATGCTTCATTATGATAAGCGTTTCTTGGTACTCCTTTAATCATATTAATATATATAGTATGTTTTCTTTAAGTTGTTTGTCTTCATAAAATATAATAGGGAGGTCTGGAGGTTGAAAATTCATTTTGGGTTAGACCTCCGGTTTCACTTTTAGAATGAATTGTTATGATATATGGTAAGGCAGTAAGTATATTATGATATAAATATCTTACTTAGTTGATGTTGGGGAGGTCTTTTCACTATTTTCTTTTTTTTCCTTTTCTATATTTGTAAATAAAGTTAAAATCAACTTCCTACCTCCATAACCTCCATAACTCTTTTAGAACCATATTGAATCATTATTTACATCTATAATGAAAGGATAACCATAATTAAAATTATCATTTGGATATTTCAATTCTTCATATATTAATCGTCCTGATGCATCTCTATCCCCTTGAACATTTCGTTTAGGTTTTACTAGTCCATCTAAAATAGAAGTGTCGTCGAAAACAACTCCATTAGGTAATATTTTTTGAATTCTTCCGGTTTCTTCATTTATGGTTTCTCCTTCTTGAAAAGGTTTCAATAAGACCTTTACTGCTGTTTTTAATAATTTCAAAAATGGAGCGGGAGACCTTCCGTCAATAATTTCTTGTCTTATTGTTGCTCCTAAAAGCTCAAAATAATCCTTTACTCTTTGTCTATAACCAAAGAAGTCTTCATCATCTATTTTTTGTAAATATCTATTAAAT
>Ga0187217_1000570_pt1 | contig 15347 bp, 14 predicted proteins | sample 15SPOviralmetaG_FD_130165 | JGI IMG/M metagenome (GOLD analysis project Ga0187217, IMG submission 130165) | Marine viral communities from the oligotrophic San Pedro Time Series (SPOT) site, San Pedro Channel, CA, USA - 15 SPOT_SRF_2010-09-15... | ecosystem: Environmental > Aquatic > Marine >... | reverse complement strand
TTTATGAACATAAATATTCCAATTGCTTCCTTCTGGCTTATCTACCACAAAAGAAACGGTGTATTCACAATCAGGTCTATCTGTATGCTGTGGTAAATCAGCCCCTTTAACATATGCAGATAAATAAGTATATGTAGGTTTTAATGATTTACCAACAATTCTCTCTATCAGTGGTAAACATTCATAATGTAAAAAACGAGACATTGGTTCATTGTGTGCTTTATATCTATTTGATTGACGATCGCCTAATATCCAAGTTCCTGATTTGATTGTTCGCTTATAATAATTCTGAAATACTTCTAATACTGATGGTTCCAAAACATTATTAACTATTGCCAACGGTAATTTAGGATCTAAATTATATTCTTTATCTAAATTTTCTTTAATTAAACAACTTTTACTAGAAGTAGAGTGTTTTATTTTTTTATACTCTAAAACATCCTTTTTAAATAATTCAAAATCACCTTTAAAATTATATTTAAAACTTTCATAACCTCTCCATGAAGAATTAATTTCATTATTTTCAAAGCTTGTTAGAACATTATTTAAAGTTTCTGTATAATTTTCTAACTCTACGATTTTTAATTTTAATGATTCGTTATTATTTTTATTCTCTTTAATATTATCTAAACTTACAATAAGCGAATCACCTATTTTATTTTTGTTGCGAATATAAATATTTGCAACTAAACCATTTGCCTGTGTTAAATTTTTTATAGTATGTTGCATTTTATTATCTCTTTTATCAGTATTTTTATTTACATTTTTATAAATTATACAGTCGCCTTTATTGTAAATATTAGAGTGATTTTTATCAGGAAATTCAACTTGAAGTTTATCTGTTAAAAATAGTGTCATTGTTAAAAGTCGTTGTCCCAGTTTTTCTGTATATTTTTTACCCTTTTCACTGTTTAGATCATAGGCATCTAAAAATGGTCCATGAATATCACCGGCTTTATATTCTATAATATTTATATTTTCATAATGATCTTCAGAAATATTTGTATGTTTTTTTATTAAATTTTTTATTTTATTTTGATTTTTAACTTGTTTCCATGCTGAGCGTCTTTTACTATTATTAAAATTAAGATTTTCTGTAAGCATTTTAATGTCATTATCATTTAAAGCATTTTTAATATTAATAATACCCGTTAAAGAGTTAATATTAATCTTATCATCTGTTAATTTAATTTCAGGTTCATTTATTACATTTTTAAATAGATTTTGACAAGTTGGTTCCAATGTTGGTTCTGGTATTTGCTCTTTGTTCGTAGTTTGAACGCTTTCATTAATATTATTATCAATATTTTTGTAATAACCTGGATTAAAATCTCGGTATAACATTCTACTTTTACATTCTTTAAACCAAAGATTAAAAGCAAATTTTTCGCCTTCTTCTACTGGTAGCCCAGCGTGTTCTGACATTGAATGTCGTGTATGATCAGTATCACTTACTGTATTTTGAAAAACTAATAATTTACCTTTTTCTGCATCAATAGTCTTATTTAAACTAACCATTCTTGTACCCCCACCTTTTTTAACATCGTTTAAATAACATAAAGCGGTTTTAACTCTTGCACCACCATATTTCATACACCTTAATGTTTTTTCTGAACCATTATGAACCCAACTATCATAATGATTACGATATTCTTGTGTTTTAGTATAATAAATAATTTGATATTTCTCAGCATTTTCTAAAGGTAATCCAACAATAGACGCTATTCTCTCCCCTACTCTTTTTGTAATCTCATCGCGATCGTGGTCAATCCATGTATTATATCCAGTTCTTCCTTTAGACTCTACGCCTTTTTTATCTTCACTAACTAGAGCTCGTTTTAATGAGTCTCTTGAAATATTTATAAAATGTTCGCATTCATCTGTTGTTAAAATATTTTGATATGTTACAACCAGTGGATCTTTTGAATATTCTTTAAGAACTAACTCATTTTCTTTTTTTAACATTTATATAAAAAAATAATTATTTAACTTTAAATAATTATATATTCTAATAATTACAAAATATTAGCATTTCTTATAAATGTATTTCGTCGTTGTTCATTAGTTAATGTATTAAATTCTATCATAAAAGAAAAATTTATATTTTTAAAATCTACTAATTTTCCATCATGAAAGCGAAATTTAAATTTTAACTTTGAAATATCTTTAATAGGTGGATTATAATTATTTTTACATTCGAAAATTTGTTCATAAAAACTTTTATTTAAAGGTATTTGTGCAAAAACAGCATTAACTTTACCGTTGTTAACAGATAATGTTTTTCTTTTATTTGAATCTGGTAATATTTCATCTATTACGTTATATTTATCTAATTCCATATAAAAACACGTTTCACCCTTTATATTTACAGGATTTATATCTGTAAATTCAACAAAATATTTCTTATTTAGAATACTATCTTTACGAATAGCAGAGTCATGAGTAAAAGTATAAAAAGAAAATATATCTGTAGATAAAACACTATCATAAACTTTTCTATCATACCCTAACATATAAGGAAGGCCCCAATTGGATGTGTTATTTTGAAATATGTATTCATTATAACAAACATCATTATATTCGTGATATAAATCAAATCTTAAATGAAATTGAATATCACTACTAAAGTATATTTTTTTAGTAATTCTATCATATTTGCACTTAAAGTTTACACCACTAACTTTAGCATTCATTAAACTTTGAATAGTTGAAGCAAGAATATCTGGTGTATATGTTCCCTCATCAATTATAATAGTATTTATATTATTGTTAATATTTTTATCGTAAGCTCCTAAAGCAAACGAAAGTTTAGTATTTCTATATTTATTAGAAAAAACAGGTAAGTCATCATTTAAATTCATAGATAAAAGACGCATACTCTGAACATTTTGAAATGATTCCGGTAAAGAAACTTCAAACTCATTACTGTTAGGCCATTTTTTAATATCTCTATCTTCTGAATGAAATGTAACTATTTTCTTATCTAAAAAATAGGTATCATCATTTTTAATAATAGGATGTGTTTTATTATTATAAATTTCCATATTTAATAAATTAATATATTTTTTTTAAATACAAATTAATATATTATAAGATTTATATAGAGAATGAATGAAGAATTAAAAGGACAAAGAACACAAAAACAAACATTACCCATAAGACAATTAACAGGGCGTTTGAGAAGATCAATAATTGGCTCAAAACAAGGTTCAAATAATATTGGTTCTCAAATGAATAATCTATTTAAAGTATTCATAATAATTTCGATATTTATGTATATAATAATTATATCATTTAGTAGTTATGAAGGTATGTTGGGTATTTATATTTGGTTAATAATAAGTTTGATTCCAATGATAGTTGCAGCGTTTCATTATACTTATGAAAAAAAAAAGGAAATAGATATTCAAACAGGAAAAACTATTTTAAAAAAACTTACTTTTTTAACACCCTTAATTAACTTTTTACCCAATTTAGGATGTTTAATACCTTTAATAATAATAGTTATTGTTTTTGTAAAAATAAAGTCTATAATAAATAATCCAGAAATAACATTACCAAGCGAGTTTACATTATATAATCATCTAACCTTTTTTATTATTATGTTGCTTTTCTTTTTAACAAATAAATTTTATTCAACATTAGATTTTGTAACAACTGAAAAAACAAAGAATTTAATATCAGCGGGTATATTTTTATTTTCTACATTAGCAATTTTTACTTCTATTAAATTATATATTATTTCACTATCATTTATTACTGACGGATAAAAAAAATCTAAACGTTAATCCATAGGTTTCTTTTTCAGTCCATATTCCAGATATTTTTAAAATAAAATCAATACCATCATCTTTATCAGGTATATTAATATTATTATTTGAAAATATTTTAATATAACCTTGTTCTAATTGTTCTGATATTCTATATAATGGTTGAGATTGTTCAAAAGTTGAATTATTCATTATATTTTTTTCAATTTTTTTTAAAAATTCTATAATTTCTAAATTTTCATCTTTGTTAAAAGAACATTTATATTTATTAAAATATGAATCTATTTTGAAATTTTTAATATTAAATGATAAATATAAGCCATTTAAATAAAAATCAGATGTGCTATAAATTATCCTATAAAAATAACCATAATTTATTATATTATTTTTTGTTTTTTCTAATATAGATATTTTATCAGTATCAATATTATTTTTATTAAGTAACAATAACATAATATTATAGATTGGTAAATGTTTAAATGAATTGTTTTAGAGTTAAAATTAATCAGTTTCTCCAAATATAGTTAAATTATTGTCGTCAAAGCTATCTGTTGAATCACCTAAAAATACAGGAAAGAAATACGTTTCGCCCGAATAAGAAGAATCATCATAACAAAGGCAGGGTATAATACATACGAATACAATAAAGATAAGTAAATAACACGACAAGCCCAAATCAGCACCATCTACTTTAAAATTTGCTTCGATACTTACTTTACAACTATCTGGTATTATCTCACCAGGATTATATTTATTACAACTGCACAAAAGTTTTCCATTATCAATCGTTACACGCCTTTTAATATAATTATCGTAAAATTGCAATTCAAACTTGCATATCAGCTTGTTATTATTTTTCAAAGAAGGTTTGCATTTATCAACAAATATTTTTTTTACAATTCCCTCTTTTGAATATCCAATATCACAAGGTGCCCTAGAGTATTCAGGCCATTCACCCGTATTAATACATATTATATCATTTTTACTGTCATGATATAAATCAGATGGAATATTGTCATTATTATTTTTAAAAACAAGGGACCAATCACATTTTTTATCTAAAAGAGAACATTGTTCTTGTTGGTGAGATTTATTTTTCATAAAGGTTATATCGGAAAAACACAATGCGCATGAAATAGCAGTTACAATCAGTGTTAGTTTCGTCATTCTCAAATTAGCTGTATCAATCTTACTAGTTGTAATAAATAATTAGGTTATATTAAAAACTTCAATTTTTAATAAGTTATAGAACTACTAAATGAGTATAAAGTTAATAATATGTTTTCATCGATATCACCATGTGAATCTAATAATTTAAATATTTTATTACATTCATTTATATCATTTAATAGTCTTTTTTTTTTATTTATAAGATATTCTCTCCAAACTTTAGATAAATTTGGGTGCGTATTTATATATTTTGAGTCTATTTTTTTGATAGTATCATTTAAATTTGTATCAATAATATTAAAGGACATTTAGTTTAATAAACTTTTATTTATTTAAATACAAATTAATACATAAAATTATTATGAAATTTTATGAAACAAAATATGAAGAATATTTACAAAGTAATAAAAAAATAAATTTACATCCTGAAAATGAAGCCTTTATTAAAAATGTCAACAATATTTACAACTTAGAGAACAATAATTTAATATTGTATGGACCATGTGGGGTTGGTAAATATACACAAAGTTTAAATATTATAGAGAATTTTAGTTTAAGTAATCTAAAATATGAAAGAAAAATAAACATTCCAACATTAAAAAATAAAATATATACGATTAAAATAAGCGATATTCATTTTGAAATAGATATGGAATTATTAGGATGCAATGCCAAAATGTTGTGGAACGATATCTTTAAATCAATAATTGATATACTTTCAACAAGACCTATGCGAAAAGGTATAATTTTATGTAAAAATTTCCATAAGATACACAATGAATTATTAGAAATTTTCTATAGTTATATGCAATCGCTTGAATATGAAAATATTTATATATCTTATATTTTACTTACAGAATCAGTAAGTTTTATCCCAGAAACAATTATTAATAAATGTTTTATTATGCCGATTAAAAGACCAACAAAAACAATTTTAAAAAAATGTTTTTCAAAATCAAATGTTAAATATGTAAATAATATTAAAAATTTAAAATCGATACATATAAATAACAATGATTCATATAATTATAATAAACAAATTACTAATAATTTAACAGAACATATTTTAAATAAAAATATTTCTAGCTTAACTTTTAGAAACGAATTGTATGATATTTTCATTTATCATCTAGATATCTATGAATATTTATGGAATATTATAAATAATTTTATAAAACTTAATAAGATTGATGAGGATAAATTAACAAAAATATTAATTTTCTTATTTAAATTTTTAAAATACTATAATAATAACTATAGACCTATTTATCATTTAGAGAGATTTATCATTTATTTAACTAGTGTAATATATGAATTATAGCGAAGCTATTAAAATTTTAAAATTAAATGATAGTTTTGATGAAAAAGAATTAAAAAAGGCATATTATAAACAAGCTTTAAAATTTCATCCAGATAAAACACATGGTAAAGAAGAAACTTTTAAAAAGGTAGGAAATGCTTATGAATATTTATTAAAAGTTAAAAATATAGAAAAAGATAATAATTTTAATAATAATGATTACATATCAATTATCAAAAATTTAATTAAATTGGTATTTCCTAATTTGCAAATGAATGACGAATTTTTACACAGTAATTTAAAAAATGTCATTTTTAAATTTAAACATACATCATTAAAAGCACTAAAAAAATTTCCAAGAGAAGATTTAATAAATATTTATACATTTATACATAAAAATCAGGATATTTTCAAGTTAGATAGCTCTTTGTTAGAGAGAATATTAGATATTATAAAAAAGGAAATCACAATAGATAATATTATTATACTTAATCCTGACATAGATGACCTTTTAAATGATAATGTTTATTGTCTAAATTTTGAAAATACAGAACTATTAATACCTTTATGGCATGATGAAGTAGAATTTGATGTCTCAAAAAATGATATTTTCATTAAAAACATACCAGATTTAAGCGATAACATTAAAATAGATAAGTTAAATAACGTGTGTATTAATATTGAAAGATCTATTAAAGAATTATTAAATAGCGATTTAACAGTAAAATTAGGAAAAAAAACATTTATAATACGTTCCAATGAATTAAAAATTCAAAAAAATCAAATATATATATTTAAAAAAATGGGAGTGTTAAAAATAAATAAAGATAATTTATTTGACACGTCTACAAGAGGGGATGTTTATGTCAATATTACATTATTTTAATTTTATAAGGAATATAAAATTAAAAATCCATTGAATTCACAAATATTCGTTTTATTTTCTGTTTCACTATTTTTTTTAGGATTTTCGACACATAAGTGGTGTATTGAAGAAGCTGGGTTAAATAAAAAAGTGCGAAGATTAAATAATTAAATATATATTTAATGTATATGTTTGATATAATTATAATAGGTGGTGGGATATCTGGATTATATAATTATTTTAAATTAATTAATACAAATAAAACTATTTGTTTATTAGAAAAAAATAATTATTATGGTGGTAGAATATATCAAAAAAATGAAAAAGTTTTATCACAAAATTATTCCTTTCCAGCTGGTGCCGCCAGATTTAATGAAAAACATTTAAATGTTATTAAATTATTAAAAACTTTTAAATTATTAGATTTTAGAAAAGATAAAACACTTTCAGCATCTATGAAATTTATTGATTCAAAAAATAAAAAAAATTTATTTAACTATGACAATGGCTTTGTTTTTATAGATAAAGTTTTAAAATATTCAAAAAAATTTACTAAAGAAGAATTGCAAAATTTAACTTTTAAAGAACTTTCAAAACTTATTTTAACAAAAAAAGAACTAGAATATATGCTTACAGCCAGTGGGAATAGCGGACAATTAAAAAATATGAATGCATATAATGCTGTTAATTTATTTACCAATGGTATACGGCCAGATTTAAAATATTGGATAGGCAAGTTTCATATATTAATAGAGAAATTAGTGAAATTTCTAAAAAATAATAATGCCAATTTGTATTTAGACACAGGTGTTAATAAAGTTAATATTGATAATATTAAAGAATGTTATAAAATAACTTGTAACAATAAAGTTTTATATGGAAAAAAAATAATATTTTGTATACCTAAACCCCAACTTTTAAAAATAAATATACTTAAACCAATACATAATGTTTTAGATAAAGCTATTTCTTGTAAAAAATTATGCAGAACTTATGCAGTTTTTAAAAATGAAGAATTTATAAAAAATTTAAAAGAAAAAATTATAACAAATAACCACTTAAGATATATAATTCCTATAGATCCAGAAAATGGATTAATAATGATTTCTTATACTGATGAAATATATACAAAATATTGGAATTCTATTAAAAACAATCAAAATAAATTAAAAAGTAAAATTGTTAAACTCTTTCAAGAAACATTTAATGTTAACATTAAAAAACCTGAAAAAGTTTTTGTTTGCAATTGGGATTGTGGAGTAGCGTATTGGAATAAAGGAGTCGATAGCGATACAATATATAAATTTTTATTAAATCCATTAGAAAATATTTATATATGTGGAGAGAATTATAGTTTAAATCAAAGTTGGGTCGAAGGTTCATTAGAATCTTGCAATGATATAATAAAGTTATTAAATCATTAAATATAATTTAATATTTCATTATATTAAATGGGAAAAATTAATTATAAAAAACAAGTTATTGCGTTTATCTTTATGGTTATAATAGGAATATTATTTAACCCTATGAATGCATTAGCTTTTGAATTTAATCATTTGTATTTTTCAACAACACAACTGTATGGTGGTTTCTTAATGGCATCTAATATGATTTGGTCTCATGAAATACTACATTATTTAACAATGGGACATTTCAATAGAAAATTATTTATGATTGGTGTATTATTATCTTGTTTTTGTGTTTTTTTATTAAGACAACAAGTATTTGTATCACCCAAACAATGGTTAAAAAGAATGATTCCACATCATTCTACAGCTTTAACAACGACAACACGTTTAATAAAAAATAATCAAACAAATAAAAATCCAAAACTATTTAGATTAGCAAAGGATATTATAGATACGCAAAAAAGAGAAATTATGTTTATGGAAAATATGTTAAAATAAAAATTTTTTAAATCATATCATTATTTTTAAATCATATGATTATTTTGTTATTTTTATTTTGTTATTTTTGTTTTGTTATTATTTAGCTGGAAGCCTTTGCCTTACGCTTAACAACCTTCTTCTTCGGCTTTGGAGCAGGAGGTGCTTCCTCCTCCTGTTCCTTATCATCGTTCTCCTCATCATCATCTTCACCATCTCCATCTGAAAAGTTTACAGTTGGTTGTTCCTCCTTAGTTTCTTGCTCACCGGATTCACCACCCCTACTCTTAATATGTCCAAGAATTTCATCATCATCATCGTCGGCGACAATATGACAAACCCCAGTTCCAGTAAGATTTACAGGAGGAGAAACTTGTGCCTGAAGCAACTTCCACGTAATTCCAAAACGACCACCTGCCATCCAAATACCATCACAGGCAATGAGACCCTTAATGTAAGACTTTGAAGGAACAAGGTCAACAGGTGTCTTATCGCCCTGTGGTGACTCAGATCCCTCCTTCTGGGGCAAGAAAACTGCGTTTCCGTCCATATTATATAGCTCAACATTGAAATTGTTTTCCCAAAATGGGATCTTTAGCTTGACATTAGGGTCGCGACTGTGGTCAGGTTCACCCGTTTCCTTATTCTTGGGATACTTTAGAATAGGATACATCATTGCTTCTGCAACTTCTGTGCTCATCTTAGCCTTACCAAACCATTCCTTACACTTTTCATTACAGGCATATTCGATAATCCTGTTTTGTAGATTTTCTAGACCAGCCTTAAACTTAGCAATACCCCTGGACTTGTTTGTTTCAAAGACAATCGACGTATCATATGAAACTCGTCCGGTATTATCATCAACTCGCTCATTCACGCCCCACGTAAACATGAGGGGAATGCTGAGCACCAAATTATTTCCACCATACTTTACCTTTACTCGTTTTCCACCACGACTGTCGACCTTGGCGGGGTCGAACTGAACCTTGTTGGCATCGAAATGCTTGCTATTAACAATGAGATCTTGAGGACTGGACATGCTTGCTGAAGTATATGTAAATATGAGCTATGGCTTTAAATCAATTTTTTTATACACTTAATTAAACCATAAACAGTAAATAGCTTATTATAATATTATAATAAGTTTGTTAAAATATATTAAAATTTTTGATATAAACTGTATATATATGCCTAGAACCGAAAAAATTTCCCCAAAAAGCTATATTAAAGATAATATTTATGATAAAGTAACAATCACAACAGGTAAAAAAAATAAAATTTCTTCTGATAATTTTAAAATTTTGGATTATAAAAATTATAAATCCCTATTAGAACATAATTATAATGTTTCTCAACTAAAAATTATTGCAAAAAAACATTCACAAAAAGTATCAGGTAATAAACCACAATTAGTTAATAGGCTATATAATTATTTAAAATATTCTTATTTTGCAACTATTATTCAAAAAACATGGAGAAGACAAATTCAAAAGATATTTAATGAATCTAGAGGACCAGCATTAATTAATAGAAAATGTGTTAATGAAACTGATTTTTTGTCTCTGGATAATATAGACAAAATAGATCATTTACAATTTTTTAGTTTTAAGGACAATGATGGGTTTATTTATGGTTTTAATGCTCTCTCATTTTATAATTTAATTAAAAAAAAACCATATAAAAATCCTTATAATAGAAATGAAATAACAGAAGATATTATCGCAAAGTTTAAAAAATATTTAAAATATTCAAAATTATTAAAATATCCTATAAAACTAAAAATAAATAACGATGTTTCAAATATTACAATAGAACAAAAAATCTCTCTAAATGCACACAGAATCTTTCAAAAAATAGACGAATTTGGTCATATAACAAATGCAAGTTGGTTTTTAGACCTAGAACGACCAATGTTAATTAAATTAATAAGAGAGTTTATAGATATATGGGAATATCGTGCCTCATTAACCCAAAATACTAAAAAATATATTTGTCCCCCACATGGTAACCCATTTATTGGAATTAATTTAAATTCTATAATCCATAATTCAAATATTTATACATTAAAATTAACAATATTAAATATTTTTTCTAACATTTTATTTAATTGTCGCGATAATAACAGTTGTTCTTTGGGGGCTTTTTATATTTTAGGTGCGTTAACTATTGTTAGTAATTCTGCTAGCGAAAGTATGCCTTGGTTGTTTGAATCTTTTAACCACTACACAAATAACAATAATTAAATAGTTTATATCAATAAACAACTTAAAAGGTTATTATATAAATATTGTATAATGACCAAGAAAGTCAAAACCGCACCTAAGTCTAAAAAGACTACACCCCCTGCCCAGCCTGTTCCAACAGCTGAACCTGAAACCATTGAGACCCAAGCCGTTGAACAGGTTCCTGGTGCTACTCTTAGCGATTCTTTTAGCGAGCTTCTTGCACAGCTCTCTACTCTTAGAAGTCAGCTTACCGTTGTTACCGGAAATGTTCGTTCTCTCCAGAAGCGCGCCGACAAGGAAATGCGTGTGATTCTCAAGAACTCCAAGAAGAGAAAGAACAAGAATTCGAATCGTCAGCCGAGTGGATTTGTAAAGCCTACAAAGATCAGCCCCGAGCTTGCAGCTTTCCTTGGTAAGGCAAAGGGAACTGAGATGGCACGCACCGAGGTTACTCGTGAGATTAATGGTTACATTCGCCAGCATAAGCTTCAGGACCCAGAGAATGGTCGCAGAATTCTTGCTGACACCAAGCTAACCAAGCTTCTTAAGCTTAAGAAGAGTGACGAGCTTACCTACTTTAATCTTCAGAAGTACATGAGTCCTCATTTTGCAAAGAAAGGTGAGGAAAATACCTTTGTGGCAAACTAAACTAGATAATTAAACATTATATTAACTTTTTTTATATCGTTAATATAATGAGTAGCCAACCCGAACCTGAACCCGAACCCGAGCCCGAGCCCGAACCCGAGCCCCAACCCGAACCCGAGCCCCAACCCGAACCCGAACCCGAGCCCGAGCCCGAGCCCGAGCCCGAACCGTTAATTATTACAATATCAGGCGAAAATCCATTAATTCTTGAAAAAAATTCTACCTATATTGAATATGGTGCCACACCCCCAAATACTTATGTTATGATAATAAATAGCACAAGTGTAAATACTTCACAGGTAGGAAGTTATAATGTTGAATATAGAGCAACGAATACATATAATAGTATTATTACAGCAACAAGAGTTGTATTAGTAAAAGATAGAACACCATCAATTATTTCTATTTCAGGAGAAAACCCCAAAATTATATTATTAGATACATCATATAATGATGCTGGGGCAACATCAACAGAATCATTACCCGTTAGTATTTCATTTAATAATGTTAATACACAAGTTATAGGTGATTATGTTGTTTTATATACTGCTACCGATTTGTGCGGTAATGTAACTACTGCTTCGAGAAATGTTTATGTTAGAGATCCAAATAATATGGTCATTACTAATAGTGGTGAAACAGGGGCTGTGGGTGATCCATATGTTACTACTATATATGGCGACATCTATAAAATAGATAATATTTCTGGAACTATTAGACTTCTACAAGGTTATTATGATAATAAATTATTTACATTTAATGCAGAACTTAAGCTTTTAAATGATAAAGATTTTCAAAAATTAATAGAATGGAGAAAAAATAAATTAAAAAATCGTTCTTTTTCTGATAACTTTTTATATGATGAAAAACCTGCATATTTTTCAAAGTTTTATATTTCATGGGGAAATGAATATTTTATTTTAGATTCCAAAAAACTTAAAATATTAGAAAGTAATTATAAAAAAATTTATACAACGGATAAGTTACAATCTAAAGAATATCCCTGGTCTAATAAATATTCTAAAACAAAACGATTATTAGTTAATTTTAAGGATATACTAATTACATTTAAGAGTTATAAAAATAAGGATATTAATAATGGATTTTCTATTAATAATGCTACGTTATTAAAAAATAGATCTGGTATATTAGAACATAAATTACATTCTAACGATGCTTTATTAGACAATATTAAAAATACAGAACCTTTAAAAAGACAAAAAAATAGAAAACATAAAAAATATGTAAAAGAAGAATTTCTTGAAAATAATTCAGAACGTAAAACAATGAAATTTAAGGTATATTAGTAAATATAAATCCCTCTTTTTTTAAAATATTTTGTATTTCATTAAGGTTGTAGTTATTAATTTTAAGAACCATATACGGATATATTTTTAATACTTCCAAACAATCAATAGTATACATTTTTTTAACATTATTAATTGTATCTATATCTTGGCTCATTATTAACTTTTCTTGAACCAACCATTCTAAAAATGTAATATCTTTCTTTCCATGTTTATATTTCGATATATATTTTTTATTACAATATATATTCCCTGTTATTTCTCTATTATAATCTGTCCCACTTAAAATACTAATATATATCAATTCATTATTTGTTATATTTAAATTTTTTAAAATTATTTTTAAATCATATAATAAACATGTATGATTTAATAAACTAATATATTTTATTACTCTTTGACAACCATATACAAATAAATCACTGTCTTCTGTCAAACACGCATATGCCTTATTACATTTAACGAAAGAATAACATAAAATATCTGCTTCTCCTTTTGCTACTATATATTTCATACCACATGCGTTAATTAACTTTTTAACATCTTTAATATTTTTTTGTGTAATTGTAATAAACTCTTTCTTTAACTTTTTCATTTCTTCTTTAATATCTTCATTATCTGTTGTACTATATTCTTTTAATAGCATTTCGTATTTTTCTCGTGCTTCTAATTTATTTTGCTTTCTTTTTATTATTTCATCTTTCTTATTAATATCTATATCATATCCATCAAACACAAATAAAGGCGTAATATTATACTTTCTAAAAATAAAACACATCAAATATATATTTTCTAATAATCTTTCTTCTTTCAAGTATTTATATAAATAAATAAATATATCTATCACTATTTTTTTCCCACTTAGTTTGTCTAATGTTATTTCTTTTATACCATGGTTTTGTTTATAATTCTTAAATAATGATGTTAAAAGTTTGACGCCCATAAAGTAATTATAATAATATATATAATTACTTTAATCAATTTTTTATTCAAGCTCAATGGCTGTTAATCTCATGCTTTTACGCATGAAATTCGGGACCTTTTTTTTATTGAGTTCTTCAAAAATGTTATTAATATCGTTTATAAATCCCTGGTTATCATATCTTTTACTTATAAAATTATATAATTTATCCATATTGTCCTCATTATGTAAAAAATTTATTATATTTTTATTGTTATTTTTACAAAAATTTAAAAAATCAGAGCTATTGTATAAAAGTAAGGTCTTTAAAATATAATACATAAATATATTTGTATTTTCTTTATACATATATGTTCTTAACTGTTTACTAGTAGTATTATTTTGATAAATATTTACATAATTGATATTCATAAAATTTAAAATTTTAGCTACCTGATATAACGAATAAAATTTTTCAAATTGCAAAAAATATTCAACAAATAAAAGGTATTCATCTATATTTTTATCACTTAAATAATAACTGGTAAAACAACAATTTAATATACAAGCCCAAAATTCAGCATAAGCTTCGGGTGTTTCCATATTACTTTTTATTTTAAATATTTTTCTCATTTTTTGCTTTAATTTAGTAACAGGTTGTTCAACCCAATCTAATCCCAATGCATGAATCATTTCATGAATACACGTTTTAAACATCTCTTCTTTTCTAAAAATTAATATAGTATTATCCTTTTGACATTGATATGTTACAGCTGTATTTGCATTTATTGGCCCGATTGTTAAATAATTATATTTTGGTAGTTGTTTTTTTAATGGTGTTCTAAAAAATGATATTCGTAATTTTTTACTACATTTATTTTCAGAAATACTTGATAAATATTTAAATAGTATAAATATTTTTTTTGCAAATTTTTTAATTATCTCTAATTCATTTAATAATTCATACTCCGTTAAATAAAAATCTAAAATTATACCCTTTTTATTTATAATTGTTGAAAAAGAAACTTTACTTTTTGTATATGTTTCTATATATTTTTTAATATTTTCTGGAACAAAGTGGCTATTAAATAAATCAATATTTTTAATTTCGTTTTTATTTATTGTTTCTTTAATTTCGGTCTTAATCAACGATAATTCTTCCATTAAATCTACATCAATAGCAGAACGATTAATTTGATAATAAATTGTCGAAAAAATATTGTCATTTATACCTTGATCTTTTGGCATTTGTTTTTTATGATTATTTTTAAATAA
>Ga0187217_1000569_pt1 | contig 15356 bp, 14 predicted proteins | sample 15SPOviralmetaG_FD_130165 | JGI IMG/M metagenome (GOLD analysis project Ga0187217, IMG submission 130165) | Marine viral communities from the oligotrophic San Pedro Time Series (SPOT) site, San Pedro Channel, CA, USA - 15 SPOT_SRF_2010-09-15... | ecosystem: Environmental > Aquatic > Marine >... | reverse complement strand
TCTGGTGCTACCTCAAGCACTTCTACATCAGTCAATCAAAACTATCGACTACTTGGCTCTAATTCTGGTGATCGCGGGAAAAAGGGAACCAATGTTTATATTGGAGTTACAACAACATCTGTATTAATATATAAGAGTGCAGCCAATGCCTGGTTAGTTGCTACTGGCGCTGGTTATGCACTAACTGCCGATGGAACAATTAATATTACTATCGCTGGAACAACTCAATTTGGCGAAGCAGATACTAACAAAAAGGACACTATTGAATCCGTAGAGGTTTGGACACCTCGTGCTGGGTCAGATGTTTTATTAGTTGCTGAAAAAAATCTTATTCCGTATGCTCAAACGGACAGGAATACTATTGGTAGTTTTAATCGCATTCATCGTAAAAAAGCATTTCTTAATCAGTCCGCTGTTGAGTACGAGTTCTTCGTGGACTTTGATGGTGCTAATATTTTAAATATTACTAGCACGACTGACAACTCAGCATTTGTTACCTACAAAAAGGAGTTCACTCCATTTACTATTACTGTTTCCGACCCAGTTGTTGTAGCGGACTTTACCGGTAGCACTGTTGAGGTTCCTGCGGAGTTCTTTGCTTACCTTGCTCACGCAACCTATGCTGACTTCCTCCGTATGGACGGACAAACTGACAAGGCATTTGCTGAGGAAAACACAGCGTCCGTTGCCCTAGCACTAGAACTAGAAAAGATTGATATAATCTCTAATAACAATACCGTGAACAAGCGGTTCTCCACTTATGTAAATCGGCAGTCCCGATAATAACCCCCTGTGATATAATACGCAATTATGGCAAGTTCAAGAAATAACGCACTGGAGTTCAGCTCCGTAGGTTCAATAGTAATCAATGCTGCTGACGGTGCAACCGCTGGTACGTTTGGAGCTATCCAGTTCCTGAAGGATTCAACTCTTTCAGCATTGACCGCTACTAATGTAGAAAATTCTGCCGACCTCCTTACATCCTTCGGAGCAGGTACAATTATATATGGTAACTTTACTTCCGTAACCGTAAGCGGTGCGGGCAGCTTAGTGCAACTACACAAGGTCTAATATGCACATTAGCCTTGACTCAGCCCTGGGTCAGCAGCGCAGGCTGAACTCAGTAGGAGAGAGCATCACACAGATTGCTCCTGATCCTGCGGCGGCATACAGCCTCCGTAGTCTTACTGGTTCTGATCCCAAGGTTGTGCGTGTCCGCAGAGGAAGCGACAACCACGAGCAGGACTTCACATCGTCCGAGGTGTCTTCTGGTGCGTTGGTTGACTTTGTAAATGCTCAGGTAACAGCACCTCTGGACATACAGGCACTGAGTGCAACGGGTCGTGACGGTGACTTCTTGATTGCTAAGGCCGCTTACTCACTTCGTAGCCTAGGGACACGGCAGGCTACCGTAACATCAAGTGGTGATACTGCTGGTGATACATCTGGTAAGTTTGTATGCCAAGTTCGTCGTGATTCTGATGATGCCCTGAAGTCCTTTACGGCAACTGAAATTACCGATGGAACACTGTTGGCTTTTACTAATGCGGATTACGTTAAATACACCTCTGACTTTAGTGCTGGAGATAATGGTTGGGGTTCTTTTGATGACGTTACTGAAACTGGCAATATTGATGGTATTGGAGGATTAGATGACAACTTGCGATTAGCTATAGGTTCAGCTACTAGCCAACACAGAGCGTTTAAAAATAGCATTCTTCCAGTAAACCAAAAAATTAATTTTTCAGCCAGAGTATTTATACCCTCAACAAACTCGGTTGTTGATAGTCTTGGGATAAGAGACGCATCTGGCAGTGTTATTATTGCTGCTGGCACGACCCCCGCACAAGACGAATGGGTTACGATAACGGCAAGCAATGTAACTGTAACTAATGCTTCTGGTCAGTTGAGAATAGACCTTCAAGACGGAGGAGTTAATAACTTTGCTGGCAATGGTTCTGATGTAGTATATTTAAGAGAGATAACAGTTACTCAAGTTACATCGGATGGCTTCGTTAAAACTTGGTATGACCAAAGTGTAAGCGACCAAGCAGGAAATACAGCAACAGGTAATCACGCAACTCAAGCAACTGCTGCGAATCAACCTAAGATTGTAAGTGCTGGCTCTTTGGTTTCTGGAGGTCTTGAGTTCGATGGAAGCGATGATTTCTTTGGTTTAACTTCTTCAATTACTCAAAGCGGAGCGTTTTCTTACTTTTTTGCTCTTGATGGTTTGGTAGATGCCCCCAGAACTTTAGTTGGCACAAGCGGAGGAGCTACGCCACGAGTTCGGTGCGAATCATCGAATCTTGAAATTAAATCTAGTGCAACAGAGATTAACTATTCTACATCTGTGTGGACTGCAAATAGCGGCAAATCTTTAGTATCTTTTAATCGAAATGGTTCTAATTCAGCTTCAGCTCATAGAGATGGAGTTGAGATAGGAACTGCTGGATCAATGTCTGGCAATTTAACCCACGACAGATTATTTAAATTAGATGATGCAAACGCGGCAAGCTTTACTGGCAAGTGTCAAGAAGTCATAATATACGACACTGACCAAACAGACAACCGCACAGCCATTGAAGCTAACATCGGTGAAGCCTACAGCATTGACCTACCATCTGGTGTGGACCCAGGGTTTGACCAAGTGGACGGCTTTGTAGAGACTTGGTATGACCAGTCAGGTAATAGCAGAGATGCTGTGCAAGCAACTGCTGCGGAGCAACCTAAGATTGTTAGTGCTGGTTCTTTAAACACTGATGGCGGCTTACTGTTTGACTCAAGTGAATTTGATTTAGGATCTTCAGTTTCCCTTGGTTCAGCGCATAGTATTTTTGCCGTTGCAAAAACAATCACAGCTAGGTCATCTACATTTCCAAATTTGTTGACTAATCCAACCAATGGAAGAGGAGTGGGTATCTATTCTGACGCAATAACTGATAAAGCCGTCGCTGCTTCTAACACTGATAATAGTTTTAATTTTAGCAGTAACACAAACAGAAAACTAATGTCAGTTACATCTGACGCTACCAATGTAAATGGTTTTGAAAATGGCGCAGCATCTTCTGACAATGCAAGAAGCCAATCATTAACTACCAATGATTTTAAAGAAATTGGTGGTGGTTCTAACTTTGCTGGCACAATAGAAGAAATTATTGTTTATCTGTCCGACCAAACAGCTAACCGTGTAGCCCTCGAAACTAACATTATAAACCATTACGGAATATCATAATGCTTTACTTAATATACGCAAGCAAGGAGGCCGCCATAGAGCGAGCCGACGAAGAAGGCAAGGAGATTGGCTTTGATTACTGGATCGAGGACAATGGTGTAGGCACGCGCTGGCTGACTTACCCTAACGAGACTATTGACCATACCTGGGCATTGGATGTAACGGACTACGACCTAGATGATTCCGAGAAGGCATCAACCGTTGATCACTACACACCGCTACCTGACCCTGACGAAGACTAAATGCTATGCAAGATATTATCTACAGATCAACAATCGGAACAGGTGGATTCTTTGCCACCATTGGACTATCTCCTGTGAACGAAGTGCTTGGATTCTGTGTAGGTCTAGCAACCTTCATCTATATGTCCGTATCCGCAATCAAGGTAATCAAGGAACTCAAAGATAAATGACAACAGAACTCATAGCAATGCTAGGAGGAGGAGCCTCTGGCTTTATCTTCAAACTGATTGGACAGTTAGTTTCCAACCAGCAAAGCACTATGGACTCCATGATCAAGAAACAAGCAGCCGCTGACGAAAGCCACCAGAAAGCCGCTACAAGGGGCGGTGAGTGGGTCAGGAGAGTCATCGTATGCACTGTCCTGTTTGCGGTCGTTGTAGCCCCCTTTTTGTTGGCTCACAGCCCAGAGGGAGTTACCGTAGGGCAGGAGACATCTTCCTTCTTTGGATTATTCAAGGGAATCAAGTATCAGACCCTTAATGGTTACCTAATACTACCAGAGGTTCGTCAAACAGTTCTAGCCATTGTCGGATTCTACTTCGGCTCCTCAACCATTAAATGAATGAAGTTCTACAAATCATTGCATCCCTCTGGCCTATCGGCATTGGCGTTATTACGCTTATTATCGTGCTAGCCAGAATGCACTACAACCTAGAAGCCCTTACAGAAAAGGTAAAAGTCCTATTCGATTTTCACAATAAAAGAAAGAAATAATTATGAATAAAAAGAAAGAACTATCAGCCTTTGAACAGGCTTCACTAGATCGTATGAAAAGACAAGAAACGCGTTCTGTTTATAAACTTGATCGTAAACCAGGAGAAAGTCCAGGACAAAGAGATACTCGTGTAGCCGCAGAGTTGCGTGCTAGAGAAGCATTTAAAAGAAAACTTATTAAATAATTATGAAGTGCTGCATCTGCAAAACTAAAGATACATTTATCAGTAAGGTAAAATCCATCGCATCCAAGCTCGTAGCCTGGGTCAAATCAGTAATCAAATAACGAAAGATAACATTATGCCAATGGGAAAAGGAACGTACGGAAGCAAAGTAGGTCGTCCATCTAAAGCTGCTAAGGCTAAGGGGATGAAGAAGATGGCCATGAAAAAGAAGAAGAAGTAATGCCATTTAGCAAATACAGTCCAAAACAAAAGAAGATAGCTAGGGTGGCTGCACCTCGTAACAAAATTACCGGGGCTGACTTCAAAGTATTAAAGAAATCAAATGCACAGAAAAATACTAACCGTCGCAAGAAAGCTTGAGCAAGCATCCAAGGCTCACGCTGGTCAAGCCAAGGTACTTAAATCAATTGTAAAGAATGCCAAAAAAAGCAAAAAGCGGGGGTAAGATATGCCCTGAAGGTAAGGCTTGGGCGAGACGGACGTTTGACACGTATCCGTCCGCTTACGCGAACATGGCTGCATCCAAGTACTGCAAGAATCCTAACTATGCAAAGAAGTCCAAAGGTGGTAAACGTAAAGGAAGATAATGGGTCAACTCAAACAATGGCGGGAACAGAACTGGGTAAGGATAGGCACTGATGGATCGATCAAAGGCCCTTGCGGAACGTCGAAAGATAAGAAGAACCCTGACCGTTGCCTGCCTAAGAGAAAGGCTCTCAGCCTCACGAAGGCAGAAAGAGCAAGCACAGCTAGAAAGAAAAAGAAGGCAGGATCCAAAGGAAGAACAGTCGTAGCAAATACGCCTAGGGCGAAGGTCAGAAGTTAATGAGGAAGGAACACAAGAGCAAACAAGGAGGACTCACAGCGGCTGGTCGTGCTTACTTCAAGCGCAAGACGGGTGCTAACCTCAAGGCTCCGGTCACGGAATCCAACCCCAAGGGCAAAAAGCTAGCCCGAAAGAAATCATTTTGCGCCAGAATGTCTGGCGTTAAAGGTCCAATGAAGGACAAAAAAGGTAGACCAACACGGAAGGCACTAGCCCTGAAGCGTTGGAAATGTTAATAATTCAATAATCAATACAATGAGAAAACAAGTATTCCGTCGCGGTACAGCGGCATATCGTTTGGCAAAGGCTCAAGGCCGTTTGCCTTCACAAATAAAAACGAAGGATTTAAGCGCAACTAGGGTAGTACAGGGTCCAAAGATAGAAAAACTTTCATCTCCAACCGCACAACAAGCTGGAAATAAGTTAATTAAAACTGGTCAAGCTGCAGTAAAAAAGGCAAAATTCAATCAGTTAAGCCCATACCAAAAGAGCGTTCAAACTAGAAATGAATCACGAGCTAACGCAAAAAGAGACAAGCTTAATGATGCAATAGCAAGAGCAAAGGCAAAAATGGGTTCACAGAATACGGATTACAAGAATAACTATATTCAAAGCGAAATTGATAAATTAAAAAAACAATTAGCTAAAATTAAATAATCAATGCCCGAGTACCGGACATATGCAGGACTAGATGACCGCATCTCTAAGGATGGAGATGTAGGTTTTGTTGGTTTTAATAATCGGATGCGACCTGATCAGTTACCAGCAGGTTTGCTTGCTGATGCACAGAACCTACGGACCGACCGCAGGGGTGAGGCACAGGTGCGAAAGGGCATTGATCTAATATCTAATCCATTAAGCACAGGTGCATCTGCTCTTGTCCTTCCATTTACTTTAGTTGCTGATGATACATCAGTAACGGCTACGCAGACTGGTGGTGCTGTAGTTCTGACAAATGTTACTGCTACAAATTTTCCTAGTTCTGGAACAGTTAATGTCTCAGGTGTATCCGGACTTACTCCTGCGGTAAATGGTAATCGTGCATTTACAAAGGACAGTAGCACGCAGATTACAATATCTGACCAAACATACAGCGGGACGGCTAGTGGCACGGCTACAGTTAAGTTCGGCATACTCAATGAAGGTGCTATTAATGCTATCCATGCGTCCTGCGCCTTCTCGGATCCTAACGCATCAGCCAGTCAGTATATTATATTTGCTTCTAACGTAAAAGCGGTAGCTGTTAATACAGCTACTGGAGAAACCTATGACATGGGTTATCCGACAGGAGTAACTGTGACTTCCACTGGATCTATGCTCCAAGCGTTTAACAAGGTCTTTATATTTCGTGACGGAGAGACTGCGCTAGAAAACAATCTAAGAATATCTACAATTAGTGCAGCAACAGTTACTGGCTCAAGTAATACTGCAAATATTACTACAAGCACAAATCATAATTTAGTAACAGGAGATCTTGTTACAATAAATAATTTAGGATTCAGCACCACTGATCCTAATGGTTCGGCTAAAAGTATTACAAAAACTGGTGATACTACATTTACATATTCACTTACAGCAAGCGGTGATGAAACCTATACGGCTTCAAGTACCTCTATTGTAGCGACTGACTTTACAAAGGTAGCTAGTGGAACCTATACTCAGCCAATTCAAATAACTTCAACGGTTACTACAGCAGCTGGGAAAATGACTGTAGACACTGGCTCGGATGCACATAATCTATCAACTGGAAATGAGGTAATTGTTGAGGACAAAGCTGGGAGTAATTTAGTTGATGGAGAGCGATACGTAGTAACAGTTGTTGATTCTACAAATTTTACTATATTTGTCCAGCACGCTAACGAAACAAATACTCCTAATGTAATATTTCAACAACAAGTATCCGTAGGTCTTGGGTTCAGCCATATGCCTGCACCACCGTATGCAGTCTACCATCAGCGTAGACTAGTCATGCCATTCAAGTTCAGTGTTACCGGAACGGATACATTTACCTCTAGGGGAATACTCGACGAAGTCATAGCCTCCGACATTCTGGACACTGACACCTATGACCAGATATATGCCCAATACAGGTTCAATGCGGGTGAGGCTGACTTCAATGTAGCCCTGCACTCCTTCTCCGAGGACAACCTAATGGTGTTCAACCGTAATAGTATTCACCTAATTACTAACACAACGTCCCTGCAAGGAGCTAGCACTAGACTTTTAACTAACGAAGTTGGATGCGTAGCTCGTCAGTCCATTGTACAGGTTGGTAACCAAGTTATCTTCCTTTCCGACAATGGTGTTTATAGTACTCAGTTCTTTGACGAATACAACCTTCGTGGCACTGAGACTCCCCTAAGTGAGCCAATTAACGTAACTATTCAAAGGATCAACAAGGCTCATCGGGACAAGTCCGTAGGTGTTTACTTCGATAACAGATATTTTTTAGCTGTTCCTCTAGATACTTCAACTAAGAACAATGCCATAATAATCTACAATTTCCTCAACAAGCAGTGGGAAAGCATTGACCAGGTATCTGATGCGGACTTCCATATTTCTAATTTATTAGTTGTTGGCGAAGGCGCAGAACGTGGGGTATACGCGGTCAATGACATAGGCGGGGTGCAGAAACTGGATGAACGAGTTGATGGGGTTGACAGGGTAATTACTCAGATTGGTGGAGCAGAAAAGACAATTAATATTCCGGGTTCACTGACTACTCGTCAATACACACTAGGTAGTCTAGAGAGAAAGAACTGGAAGCAGTTTGAAATGCACATTGAGTCAGACACATCTGCTGTGTCTAACTTTGATATATCTGTTGAAACAGAGAACCCGGATGCCAATCTTTCTTTAGGCACACTCAGTGACTTTGTTGGATCAACTCTGGCTGAGGATGAAGATGTGTCCATCCGTGATAGAATAGGTAACCGTCGAGGTTACGGAATTCAGTTTACACTTAACAATACACTAGGAAGACCAAAGATTAGAGCCATTGAAGCCGATGGGTCCATATCCTTCCGTTCAACTAATAAAGCAGAATAATGGCAATTTTATCAAAAGGAACAGATTTTTCAACAGGCGATCAGGTCACGGCAGCTAACCTTGATGCCTTGGTTGATAGTGCAACATTTGCGGCAGGAGCCGTAGATGACAGCACTACAGCCTTGGACAGTTCTTCCCCACAAAAAATTATTGTAAAAAATGGGGGAATAGGCACTACTCAACTAGCTACCAGTTCAAGCACAACGACTGGTGTAACTTTTGAAAAGATGCAGCACGTTGCCGCTAATACTGTATTAGTAAATGATACTAACGCAGAGGGTGATATATCCGCTAAGGCTGTTGCCGATACACAAATACTTATTGGTGACGGCACTGGCTTTACAGCCGCTGCTCTTAGTGGTGACGCTACCATGACGAATGCAGGTGTTGTTGATATATCTGATGATGTTGCTTTAGGTGGTAACCCTACGACCACTACTCAGTCAGCTGGTAACAATACCACACGAGTAGCCACTACCGCTTTTGTTACCACTGCTGTTGCTGCCTCAACTTCCTCAGAAGCTATTATTAAATCCGATTCTGGAGGGGTCAATGTAGGCACTTTTGGGTCACCGAATCAATACTTTGTTAATATGTCTGAAGTTTTTGACCCGGACAGCATTGTTTCTTTTAGTTCAGGTAATATTTCTTTTGCCTCGACAGGCACTTACCTCATAGATATTTCGGGCAATTTTTCCGATTCAGATTCTAGCACTGATGATAATTTTTTGATTCAACTTACCTCATCAACCTCTTCGACCACAAACCTGCTGGATGGCACTGGTAGTAGCACAGAGTTTTCAAGCACGACGGGTTCGCTAGACCAAATTTCATTTTCTCAAAAATACATAAGAACAGTAAGCGATGTATCCACTGACAAGTTAGCTATTTACGCGAAGCCCGAAGGGGCATCCAGCACTTCTTGGGAAGCTAAAGATGTGTATATCGTAATTCGCAAACTTACCTAATTAAGGACTTATGAACCCCCTCCTGCAATCAGTCCAAATAGCATTGCAAAATGCTACACAGAAAGAAGCCATTGACTTTATTGATAGAGTCGTGGATTTCTGTGTTGAACACGAGAACGGTAGAGTACTAGAGGGGTGGCCAGAGGATCGGATGCAGTTACTCATTGCTTACCATATGGCGAAGCATACCTTTCTTTTTGAGCAGGACGAAGAAGGTAATATACAAGGTGTATTTATGTGGTATAATTGCAACGAGGACGACGGCTGGCCCTTTGTTCAGAACTGGGAGGCTGATGACCCCGAAGGCAACGCAATTTTCATGGCCTTCTTATTCGCAGAGAGTACCGACACCTTTAAACGACTTACACAGAACTTTATCATCAAATGCCCTGAGGTCATGCAAAAGAAATTATTGGGCGTAAGATACAGGAATCAAAAACCTACTAAGGTTGAGTACACACCTAAATTATTTAACAGAATACTAAGCATATAATATTATGGGAGGCAAAGGATCATCATCACCACCACCACCAGCACCTATTGACCCAGGTGCGTCAATGGGCGAATACTTATTTGGTCAAGATTTTGAAAGTTTTCAAGGCGTTACTGACCCTCGATTGCAGGAGCGATTAATTGCTGCAGAGCAGAGGTTCCGTCCGCAGTACGCAGGACTAGAGCTAGCGGATATTAATACGTTTGCAACTGGTATTCCTGGAGGCACGGACAACCCTCAGTACAAGAGACTTGAGGCCCAGCTTGCTGGACTAGAGGCAGGCGAGGGAGGTATTAGCAGCGAAGAGGCAACGAAGATCGCTCGGTCAGCGGCGGGTCCTGCCCCTTCAGAGACTATCACGACAACACTTAAGTATGGTAGGAATAAAGGGCAAACTCGTACATCTAAAAATAAGAACTACGAAAAAGAATTAGAGGAATACAACAGGGAAGTCCAAAGCATAGCTAGCTCCCTTGGTGGGAATCGTGCCTCTCAGATTGCTTCTGTTAAGGCTGAGATGGCGCAGCTTGAAAGTTCGCCAGGGCAAAGGGGACTCTTTGATTTACTAGAGGAGCAGTCAACCCGTGCGGGTGCATTACAGCGTTCGGAACTAGAATTACAACGTGAGTCCGACGTAGGTGCATTGCAAAGATTCGCACCTCAAGTTGTTGAGGCTTACCGTTCCGCTGATCCTGCTAGCACAGCAATAGCAGAGAGTATGTCCCGTCGAGCCTTGGGTCAACTGACTCCCGAAGAGGAACGTAACGTACAGCAAAGGTCCAGACAGGCAAGCCTAGCGAGGGGTCGCATCGGTGACTCATCGTCCATTGCCGCAGAGGCACTTGGTCGCTCGGACTACACTGCTCAATTCGCGCCTCAGGCCTTTGAAATGAACCGTCAGCTAGCCGGTGACATAGGTAGCACCCTTTTAGGCCGTCCTTCTTCAGCTATTAGTCTAGGTGGTCAAGTCCTAGGAGCAGCAAAAGCAGGTGCCTCGGGTCCTATGGGACCTCAGCTATTTGATCCTAACATGGGTATCAATATGGCCTTGCAACAGCGCGGACAGGATGTTACCTTCCAGGGTATGCAAGCTCAGGCCCAAGCAGCTAGGGGTGCAGGTATCATGGGTGGCATTGGTGGCATTGCTCAAGGCATTGGTGCGGCGGGTGGTCTTGCGGCATTCTGCTGGGTAGCCCGTGAGGTCTACGGTATTGAGGATCCTAAGTGGCTACAGTTCCGTTACTGGATGCTTAACGATGCACCTTCTTGGTTCCGTAACCTGTACATAAAGTACGGTGAGAAAATAGCTAAGTTCATTTCCAACAAGCCTCTTGTAAAATCAATCATCCGCAAGTGGATGAATACAAAAATTAAATAGTATGGCATTTCAAGCAGGATCAAGAATACGCCCAGAACTGGGTAACGCGGACTACAGTGGCTTTACAAGGGCCGCTGAGATACAGGCATCGAGCCTCGCACAGCTAGGTGCTACTATTGGTGGGGCTATACAGGTTGCGGGAGAAAAGAAAAAAGAAAAGGCTCTTAGCAAACAAGCTCAAGAGATGGTCTTTAGTTTCCTAAAATCAAATCCTGAGCAGGCTAATTTCTTTGGCTTACCAAAGGATTTTGAGATGAGTGACGTAAAACCTGTCGTTGATGTTCTTGGTTCTAAACCTAGCATATCACTCATGATGCAACTCAAGATGGCTGAGATGGAAGCCAATAGAACCGAACGCCCTACCATAGGTGACATAACCAAGTTGAAAGAGTTCCTTCCGGGCGATAAGATAATTGAAGGTGGACGGATTGTTGATACAACTTTTAGGAATGAAGTTCTGCCAAAGAGTGACCCCTTGGTACAACAATTACTTCAAACTGATGTCGGACGATCTCAATTATATGGGTACGCTCCAGCGGAGTTAATAAGCACAACTACAGAAGACGAAGAAGCAGAATAGAACTAATACCCCAATGGCCACTTCTACATTCAGAGATCCAGGAACTGGCAGGACATTTAGTTTTAAACATGATTCTAAGTTAAATCCTGAACAGCTACAAGCGTTAGCCCAAGACAAATTGTCTGAGGGTCTAAAGCGGGAGGGCAATATTGTCACCCGGAACCTAGCCATCGGCGTTGATACGATTCAACAAAATGTTTTTGGATCAGCCCTAGAAGGTATTGGTAAAAGCTTTGACCTAAAGACTCTCGAGGAGCTAGGTGCTAGCGTTATAGAGGAGCAAGAAAGCCAGATGGAAGACCGTCGTAGGTTTGCTCCTAGGTCAGAGGGATTTGTTCCATACGTCACGGAAATGGCTGCTCAATCAGCTCCTATCAGTGCGGCTGGTATAGCTGGTGGCCTTGCTGGTGCGAAGGCAGGTGCAGCTATTGGTGCTTTTGGAGGTCCAGTAGGCGCAGGTATTGGTGGTGCTGTTGGCGGGTTTGTAGGAGCCGCAGGTGCGATGCTACCATTTTTCTACGGAGGCAATAGAGAGCGTCAGAAGGAAGCCATTGATCGTGGCTTTCGTACAGAGGTAGACGAAGGAGCCGCGCTATTGACTGCTATACCTCAAGCCTCTCTGGATAGTATTCTAAATTTGTTTGTTGTTTCCAAGGTTGGTAAGTTATTCGTCCCAACTGCCGTTCAAAAGGGTGGAGGTATCTTTACTCGAGTAGCTAAAGGAACTGCACAGGGTGTGCTTACTGAGACTCCTACTGAGCTAGGGCAACAAGTCCTTGAGCGTTATCAGGCTGGGCTTCCTATGGACACGCCAGAAGCCATTGAGGAATACAAAGCTGCCGCCGCTGGCGGTGCTATCCTTGGTGGTATCCTAGGTGGTGGTTCTGCTTCTATCTCCAGAAGTGTTGATGTTGAGCCAGATGTTGAAGAGGATCCAGACAAGACCGAAGAGGAAAAAGAAAAAGACGATCAAGAGAGAATTGGTAAACTCGATGAAGAGGTTGGCCAAGGTGAGGAGAAGATTTTTAAGGTTGAGTACACTGACCCAGATACCAATGAAAAATTAGTAACCCAGGTAGCAGCTACTAGCTTTGAAGAAGCCCGTGGCGAAGTTGCGGAACGCACTGGTGCTAATCCTAATACGATAGCACTGGTTCCAGAGATTACTCCAGAGCCAGAGCCTGACCCTGCACCAGAGCCAGAACCTGAGCCAGAAGAAGAACCTGCTCCAGAGCCTGACCCCATCCCTGAGCCAGAACCTACTCCTGAGCCTGCTCCAGAAGAAGAGCCTATCCCAGAGCCTTCTGAAGGTGTTGAGGATGAACCAGATTTTGAACCAGAGATTCGCCAACAAGTTAAGGACGCACTCAAGCTAGAAGGAGCTAGGAATTTTCTAAGGGTTGACCCAGTAAACCGCAACCCTGTTCCTTTAGGTCCTCTTGAAAATAGTATTCGCGAGGGCGTTCCCATCGGTGAGGTTGCAACCGAACAAGAAGTAAATGAAAGATTCAGTGACGAACAATTACTTCAAGCATTAGAAGCCGCAAACGATGGAGGAGCTTTTCGGTTATCTTCTCTAACGGGAGCTAGAAATATTATTATACCAAAAGGTGTAGCATTTGATTCCTTGTCCATCGAAGAAAGACAAAGAATCGACAAGGAAGCGTTTAAATTAAGGAAGCGACAAAAAAAACTCCAGAAAGAATCCTTCAATCTACAAAATAGACTGCGAGCTAAAATTAAAGAAGAGGGTTATGTTCAAACAGACCTAGATAAGGAGCTAGAGGCTATTGCACCTCGAGGAGAAATCATAGAAACTCGTGATCAATTAAAAGCAATCGTTGATAGTTTTATACCTATTGCACAAAAACTTGGATTTGATATTGATACAACCTATAAGAAATCTAAATATGGTTCTAGCGCAAGATGGAGTCCTGGTAAGAATAGAATACAAATAGACGTAACTGCGCTGTTTGATAGGGTGACAAAAGGTTTAGACGAAAGACCAACTGGAACAGGAGCAAACTATGTTCGGTCTGTTATGCGTGAAGAAATTATTCATGGCGCAATGGATAAGGTCTTGGTCAAAAAAGGTATAATGTCAGATCAGTGGTATATCGATCTCGGTGCATCGCTAACTGAAGCCCAGAGAAAAGCCCTTAGAGAAAATTATAATGTAGAAGCAAAAAGCAGCTACGGAAAATCAGGTAAGAAAAGTGATATTGATTTTGGTTACGGTGCGGAATATGCGCGGGCAGTAGTCCAACAACTTCTTTACGGAAATGATACTCAATCCTTTACTCAGCCAGGCAGTGCCTTGGAAAAGGTTAAGTCCCTAATTAAGTCAACTCAAGCATACATCACTAAGGCTCTAAAAACTTTAGCCCCTAAAAATGCAGATGCAGCGGCTATCATTGCAGAGACGGCTGACCTTTTACTGGAGTCTGATCCTAACGCAAAGCTTACCAATCAAAAGACTGTAGCATTATCTAAGTTCCTGTTAAGGCAAGAGAGAGCCAACAAAGCTTCTGGTGTTGCAACGTCTGGTGTGGACCCCGCCATGGAGTCAGCCCCGGATTTAGCAAGCGCAGCACCTACACCTGTATCAGCAGAGACAGTTGCGGAATCAGACAAACCACCGAGTCAGCGTAAAGGCAAGGAGGAGATAACTACAGTTGATAGGTATCTAAAAACCATTAGTTCGTTGCTTCGTACTATGCACCCTCGACTAGCCTTGTTAGTTGATAAGTACTACAATGACATTGACTCAAAGGTTCTTGGTTACATGACCAAGACAAAGCCCTTCTTTGAGAAAATAAATAAGATCAAAAACAAGAAGGATAGGAAACGCTTGACTCAACTCATCTACTACAGCCGTAGTCTTGAGAGGAATCCAAAGCAAGGCGAACTAAGAATCAAGGAGCGTGACCTGCTGTTAAGAAAATACGGAATGTATAATGACTTCCACCTTCGGGTGAGAGTTACGCTTAATAAGGTTCGCACAGAACTTGTGAATGCTGGCTACGAACCCGGCAACCTCGAGGACTATTTCCCTCGTAAGATTCTGGATCTAAAGAAAGTAAAAGAATACTTCGGTGATACTGTAAAAAAACCCTTTAGTAAATTTATTGCTGAACTGAACTTCGTTACTCAAGCGCGTCAGTTAGTTGTATCAGAAACAGAAAACAAAGATTTAAAGGGTCCTGATTTAGCAATACTAGTTCACGGAAAGTTAGAGGAACTTAGTAAAACCCACAACAAGCCAGAGATGGCTTTGGACTTCGATACCGTCAAAAAACTTTTACCTCTTGAGCAGGGAGTAATACTTAAACTTGGGGACAAGAAGACCTTAGAAATAGAGGCTACGCTGTTTGATCAATTCATGCGCCGAGGTCTTTATACTAATTACAGCAAAGGTCTTAGTAACCTAAAGAGGAGAAGCATTGACATCATACCCGCTGGAGAAAAAGAATATGGTGGCGTTGACTTGATGGATGCCTATGCCTCACCAGGTGAAGCCTTTGAGTCCTATGTCTATGGTGCTACTCAAGCAATAGAAACTACTAGGCTCATAGGCCGTAGGTTTATTCTTGATGCTGAGGGCAGCAAAGCTGAAACAGCAAGCGAACTTGCACGAGAACTCCGCGAGCTAGAGAACAGCGGAGAGATTACTCCAGAGGACACTGA
>Ga0187217_1000566_pt1 | contig 15428 bp, 17 predicted proteins | sample 15SPOviralmetaG_FD_130165 | JGI IMG/M metagenome (GOLD analysis project Ga0187217, IMG submission 130165) | Marine viral communities from the oligotrophic San Pedro Time Series (SPOT) site, San Pedro Channel, CA, USA - 15 SPOT_SRF_2010-09-15... | ecosystem: Environmental > Aquatic > Marine >... | reverse complement strand
GCGCTCGTGGTCGATGGTGTATAACTACAAGTCCATCCACCGTGATAAACCCCTAAAAGAGTGCTATTATTTACTTGCTCTTCAATATGTTTGGCTAAATCAGCCCCATTATAACTACCAGCGGTTAAAACTACTACGTGCTGACTAAAATTAGCTGGAGCTGCTGAGCTGCTAGGACCAGGTCCGATACGCCAAATAAATGTATCATTATTACCCTGAATAATTTCAAACTTATCCAGTTTATTAATACTCATACTTACCAATTCGAATGTGTCTCCAGGACTGATAACAATACCCTCCTTAAAATGATTACTAAAATTAGCTGCTGATTCGGATACGTTAGAACCATTATTATTGTTAGTGCTTCTCAAAGTTATTAACGACATTTATTAAAAGGAAAGAAAAAAAAAAATAAAATAGAAAATAAATAATTCTATAATTATTTTCTTAATTATTTTCGTAATATATAATAAATGAGTGAGCATATTGAAAATTATGATTTTACTGATATAGAAAGGCCTAGTTTAACCTTTCAAAATATGGAAAAGAAAGTAAAAAAAGAATTTGAAAAACAACAAAATCCCGAAATCAAGCCTAAAGATGTTTTTGAGGGGTATAAAGAAAAAAGTAAAGGTAAAAAGAAAAATAATAAAAAATAAAAAATTAAAGAGTTTTTTCCACTTTAAAAAATTCTTTAACAAAACTATTACAATAAGTAGGACGATTCATTAAATTATAAATAATATTATTAGAACAATTCCAATTAATGATTCCAAAATCATTAAGTGCAATTTTATTAATATTTACTACTATATCATTCATTTTTAAATTTTGATAAACATTATTTTTATAATATAAGTTATAAAGCATTCTTATTAAGTGCAAAGAAATTTTTCTTATATTCTTATATTCAAAAATTATATAAAAATCTTCCTTGATATTGTTTAAATAATCCATCTGCACCTTTTTTTAAATTTTTATAATGTCTTATATCTTCATTGATTATATCCATTTTATGTTGCCATCTTCTTTTAAGACCTTCTTCTTTTATTTTCCATTCCATTCCGATTGTAAAATCTAACTCTCCTTCAGGTAGATTTTTATCCTTAAATCTGGCTAGGTCTCTTAATTCGTAAAGATATCCTTTATTAATTGTCCAAGTAGTAATCTTTTGATTAGCTACGTTTTTTCTTTCTTTTAGAATAATATCACTAATAAATATTTTTCTATACATACCACTTAACCATTTCATAACTTCATATGATTTAGTTAAATCTACTTCTTGACCTCTAAACCTAAATAGTTTAGTGTATGTATCCCACATTTTTTTAGCTTGTTTCTTAGTTAAGTTTTTCTCTGGTATTAAGCTTAGTTTATCAGTAATATTTAATTTTTTTAAACTATCTTGTATAAACTTTAATTTATTTTCTTTACTTCCAATTTTTTTGATTATAAAATCGTCGTGTCCTTTTAGTTTATTCATCCATTCACTTTGTCCCTGAAAGAAGAACATAGTAGTAGCTAAATACTCGCTATAACCATTACTTTTTAAAAATAAATATTTGTGCTTAATCATTTCGTCGGCTGGTAATTCTAAAAATTTATTAATTTTTTTGTGTTTTGGATCCAGAGGATTAAAATTATCTTCTAATTGTTCTTCGTGTTCTTTTTCATAACTAGCCAATATTTTCCTATTTGTTTGTATTGCTGTTGGCAATAAGTTTTCAATAAAGCCTTTTTCTAATGCACCTCTACGGAAATGAGCAAATTTATTAGTATTGTAGCAATCTTCTTCATAAATTAATTCTGTTAGCATTTCTTCATATAGTTTAGTTTCTTCTTTTGGTAATACACATTTAAGTGGTATAGTTAATTTTTTAAAGTCGCTATATTCTTGTTTAACATTTTCTAAAGAGTAGTAAGTCTCTTCAATAAATTCTTTCTTATAAAATATATAAGTTAATTCAGTTATATTTCTACATCTTGCAATTTGTTGGAGCATTGCTCTGGGGTTTATTGTATGTTCTTTATAATGAGCAAATACAGGTCTTTCCATAGTTGAATCTAAACCATAAATAATCTTAGGACTAAAGACTACAATGTCATAACTGTCCAGATTTATTCCCTCTTCTGTATCACTTGTAATAAGAATATATGTTAAGCCTTGACTATCTTCCCATTCACTAATTTCACAACTTTGTTTATCTCCTTCATTATTCTGATAACCTTTACCTTCAATAATATGTTTAAAGATTAATTGTGCATCTTGTTTAGAATCGGTACAAACTATTTTTTTATCTACTTGACAACACTTGATTAAAAAGTCTTCATAGTTATATACTTCTTTCATTGGCACACCTTTATTGTGCTTATAAGTATTAAGAACCTTATTAACATTCCTATTTAATCCTTTTAAAATCTTCATTCTATTATTATGTATATCTGCATCAGTAGCAATAATTTGCTTACATTCTACTAATAATCTTGAACGTAATAACATCCAACTAGCAGCCCTATTTTTTAAGCAAGTTGGAGAATTTAATAGATGTCTAATTAGGCTATCGAATTCATCTAAATAGACTACATAATCTGAAAAATCTTCAATATCTGCTAATCTGTGGAGACTCTCAATAGTAATAATAACGTTATCTCCTTGTTGATAATACCAACGTTCTGGGTTATTTCTATAATGATAACAATTAATACCGATAGCTTGAAAATCTTTATATTGCTCGTCTGCCAGTGAAACTCTGCTAACAATACTAATAATATTTAACTCTTGTTCATAAACATATTTTTTAATTAATGTTGTTTTACCGGTTGCAGTATCTGACCTTATAAAAAGGTCTTTATATTTTGCTGGTTCTATAAATCCTTCATCTTCTTCATTACTTTCTAATTTACTTAGTTTTTGTCTATTAATAATTTCGGATCCATTTTCAAAGGTATTTTCTGGAGTAGGTTTAAATTTAATATAATCTAATAATGTTCTATCATTTGTTTGATGTAATAACCAATTAACCATCAAATAGCGATTATGACCATATTTAATACTATCCCAAATTTTGAAATTATTAAATTTATTATATCCAGTATTAGCCTTACAATATTCATCCCAAATATTTTTTTTATTTAATGATTTCATAGCAGTAGTAAATTTAAACCATTCTGTAAAACCACCAAAAATATTTTTCTTATCTAATTTATTTAATATTTGTTTTAACTTATTATCTGTAATTTCGTAAGCGTATTGATTTTCTTCATCATCATTATAATTAATTACTTTATTACCAACCTCTAATTGTTTTTTAATATTTTTTTTAGTAGGATATTTTTTACTACTACTTGTTTCTTGTTGATAAGTATGTAGCCAATTTATAAGCTCTTCTGGCATTTCTGCAAAATCTTTACCACTGCATTCACTGACTCTATAATAACCTATACTACCTACTTCATCATCTTTACATTTACCTTTTTCTTTACGTATTTTACTACCAAGACCAACACCGTAAGCACCTTCATTTTTTAAATCAATGTTTAATAGGTTGTTATCTCTAGTTCTGACTTTATCAGTATATTTAAACCAAAGATGCCAACCATTATGACCAGTTCTAATAGTAATAGTATTTAAGCTTTTAATATATTCATTAAATTTATCTTTACTACATAGATTATAAAATGGATGGTCATCACTCCATTTATAAGCATCTAAATCTAATAACGTAATATCATTAACCTTACCAGAAGGACAACCCCAATTTTTATGTCCAGTTTTATGCTTATCAGTGGTCCAAAGATGTTTATTACATTTACGCCATTGACTAGAGGGATATTTACTAAATGCATTAACTAATTCAAACTTTTTTTTGTTTTCGAATTTATCTTCAACAAATTTAATCATTCTATTTATATTATGATTAGATATTTTTTTTTCAATTTTTTTTTTTATTTTTATTTTAATTATATTTTTTTTGGATCCGAAATTTTCTGGATTTAATTTTTGGAGTCTTTGAACTAAATTATTAATATTTTCTTGGGATGTGGGGTTTTGATATTCTTGCTCGTGTTTATATTTATTAATATTTTTCATCTTTCTATTATATATTTCAACTGTCATTTTAAATTTTCCGCTTTCATAGTCTTTAAGGTTATCGCTCTCAAACTTATATTCTGAGTCCATCATTTTTATTCTTATTATTATTATAAAAATAAATCTTTAAGTTATTTAATCATTTTATTTTTTATTTTGATTAAACTTAAAATAAAATAAAAATCAATTTTTTTATCTGACTAAAAAATAAAAAGCTAAAAAAATGCGATATTGTGATTTTGTTAATTTATATAAAAAGGATGAGGATTTTTTCCCTATGAACTATGTAGAGTTAATGTTTTTTATGTATTATGATATTACTACTTGTTTAAGGACTTTATTTTGCTGGACCACTTTGGCATTAACATATTAGAAAGTAAATGCCAATCTGGTCCTATTTTTTCCGTTTTTTCCATAAATCAGCATCGGCCGTTTTTTGTGTTTTACCACCCATAACAAAACTATAAACTCTTGCAAAACTCCATTGTTCCTTACTCATTTTTACACGTCGTGGAGCTTTAGGGTCTTTCTTACCAGTTGCTTTAACTCTTACACTACTAATATTATTTTTCCAAGCTCCTGTCCCTCTATTATATACTTGTTGTATTATACTTTTTTTAATACCTGTAGTTTTTGCTATATCAGCTAAACTATGACTTTCTCCTTTTTTGAATTTATATTTTTGGTTATACTTTTCTTTGTTGCTTAACATCTTTCTTTACTAGAAGATTATAAATTTTTATAAATTTAAAATATTATAAAAATAAAAAAATTAAAAAAAAATTAATAAGTAATTAAGTTATATACTTCAGTATATCCATTATTATGAGACTCTATAATCTTTTCATATACTGGTAAAGGTTGTGGAAGTTTTTCCACTTTGATTTTATAATTAGTTTTAATATTATCGGGATTATGAATTAGATAATATAAAGCAGTTCTTTTTATTTGATATTCATCTTGAATATCTGATTGAGTTATATAAAATTTATAAGTTTGAGTAGTTTCATCAAAAACTTTGTACTTATATTCTTTATTATTTTTTGAATTTTTAGTTCGAGCCATTGTCCTTTTATTATATATATAGAAATTATTTTTTAAACTATTTATTAAATAAATAGATTAATTAAATAATTTAAGATTTTTTAATTTAAGCAGTGAGCATAACTTCACCGCCTTTAATGGTCATCATACGTTCAACTATAGAAAAGTATCTAACATCGCGTCCTACATTATCAGCAGCAGTATTAGTAATAGTGTGGAGCATCTGAACTGGTTTCTGACCAATTTGTGTTGAATTGCCTGGAGCATTAATAGGACTAACACTTAAATCACATCCTAAAAAGTGTTGGGATCCGAGAAGTTCTTTTTGATTATTACCATTAAGAGTAGCTGCGGCAAAAGGCTCATTATTTTGAGTATTATCAGCAGACTGTTTATTAGTTGCGATATCCTTACTATATTCGGCATTAGAGATAGCAATATCAGTGCCAAAACACTGTCCTAATTGATAAGCTTTTTGACTTTCACTCTGAACCTCTCTGGGATAAACTTGTTTATCATTAAGTCTAATATTATAACTATCGGGGACGTCATAGGCATCACTAGAATAAACACCCATCATTTTATTAACATTACCAGATTTGTGGGCGTGGGTAAGAATTGCCCTAACGTTCATACCACTTAGACCCAAGTCCCTTACAATTCTTTCCTGAACTGGTGTGTTTGCAGCTGGAGTAGGATTACTGGCGGGCCAGGATGTTGAAGTTAAAACAACATCTTCATAGGGAATATTAAGACCGTCGTTCATAACTAGCTTAGCCAATTCGTTCATTCTATTATCTGAATAGGTCAAATAATCAGCGAGAAATTTAACATTTTGAGTAGCTACGGTAATTGATGTATCACCAGAATAACCACTCTCAAAAACACCTAAAACCCCTTCTACGCCATCAACTTGAGTATTAAAGGATAATTCTATACTGCAAGGCTGCGAAATGAGGAATAAAGGCAGCTGGATATTGCGCATAGCGGGAAATAATTCACTAATCTTAATACTAAATACAGGAGTTTTACCAACTTCTTTAGTTAATTTAAATGCCTCTAAAGGTTCGGAGGCTGTATTACTACTTTTGTAATCTACATCCCTTAACTGTAATAAACCAGTCTGAGAATTATCGGGACATACTACATCTATACATCCTGCTTTAACCATATCTTTTTGGGACTTTTCCTCAGGAGTTTTAAAAGAGCGACGGATTGACTGATAATAAGCATATTCGTCGGAAATTGCTACGATTTTACTACCAATTCTTAAAGTAGCCCTTTTGATTAAAGAGTGAATACCGGTCTTAATTGGCAGATAAGCCTTTTTATCACCGGCGGTGCTAGTTTGAACACTAAAAGTAATTGCACTACCCGTATCAAGAATGCCTTTATTTTCAAGTACGAATCGAGCAAAGCTATTATTGATTACAATAGGGTCTAGAACATTAGTTTCGATATTCATTGTATCAACAGTCGCCATAGGCGTAGTTTTAAGAGAATCTGGAATAGTTGCCATTTTATTAAAAGCAAAGAAAAAAAAAATTAAAAAATACTTTTAATTAATTAGTAATTAATTAAATTAAATAAAAAAATAAAAAATCTTAAAAGGACTAGTTTGGCAATAACATATAATAAAAGTAAATGCCAATCTGGTCCAAGATTAAACACTAACCATAATACCATTAGGACTATAAGTTAATACATTTTTAGCAACAACATAAGTATAAACACTATTAGGACTATTACCATCTAAATTGGATTCAACTCTTAAGGCATAATTAGTATTTTTAAAATCAACACCTACACGAGTTAGAGGGTCCATATTAATACCACAGCCAAAAACAGGCTGTAAAGGTTCAGCTAATGTGTTATCATTACGGGGTGTAGGTTCATTTTGGAATCCTATATCATCTCCAACACCATTATTAGTATTAAGACTAACTAAAGAATGATTAAAAGAACTAAGAGGTTTAATACTATCAATAAATCTTTGGTCTAGTTCTGTCTGAGGTCTATTTTCATTAGCCTCTTCTTCTACATCTAAAGCGTAATCCAAAGGAAATTTGGATCCACCTCTTATAAAAGATACTCTTCTAATATTTGCGTCCTGGTCAAATGCCCCACTATTAGAATTTTTCAGTCTTCCGGTTGAGAATCCATCAGCACTATAATTATTAATCTGAGTAGTTGGGATAAAATTATGAAATACTGAAAGAGTATTAGCAGTTCCTAAATTATAATTCTGAGTCTGGTCAGAACTATTAAGAACTCCGTAGAGTTGGGAAATAGAATTATACATAAACTGGCCGGTTGCGGGGGCGCTCATCTTTTGACGTCCAGCATCATCGGGAATAAGAAGGTCATAAGTTAAACTAAGGTTTTCTAATTCGTAGAATGCTCCTGTAGATATAGGATTAAATAATTGTTTTGTTTCAGTACCATCAGCAGCAAAAGTAGAATATCCACTAAGGACTTGAGCATCAGGGGCCAACTCAAGATTTATCAATAATCCCCTTAAGCCATTGTTTCCCAACGGGAGAGGAGACCCCGAATTTAAAAGACCGGTTCGCAGAGGAATACTAAAAGATACATCATTATTAACATTATGAGCAGATACAAAAGACCTACTAGCAGATGCGGGATTACCAATACTATTTGACGTATCAAAATCAGATGCTGAATGAGTAGTAGCCATAACACTAGATAAATAGCGTCCATAGCTCTTAACAGATTCAAGTGTTTGATTAGATGTTGTAGCTAATGTAATTTGTTGTATTACGCTAGCAACACCAACACGAGAATTTAAAGCAATACCATTACTGGCAGCTGCACCACCTGCACTATTTGTAGGATGAATTAAATTAGAACTATTAGAGCCAGGGGCTTGAAGTCTTAGAGTGCCGTTAAGCCTTAAAGTAGAAGCATTTAACAGCTTATCCTGATTTGCAATCTGAAACTGAACTATAGGAAATCCCTGTTTAAAACTATATGCACGTCCGGGAGGATTGATTGGAAAAATCTCACTTTTCTCAACTGAGTTAATTGCGGTAGCCATTTTATTAAAAGCAAAGAAAAAAAAAATTAAAAAATACTTTTAATTAAATTAGTTATTAATTAATTTAATTAATAAAATAAAAATTATTACATAGCTGAAACATTTCCATTAGAAACAACCATTCTTCTTAAATGGCAAACATAGTGATTAAACATTTTTTGTTTAGTAGCGCCAACATATTCAACCCTTAAACTTAAATCTCTAGAATTTAGATCCGAAACTTGACCATATCTACTCATCGCCCTACCTATAAGAAATTTTTTAGGAACTCTTTGAAGGTCTCTAACCCCAAAACCACAATTGGTGAATGCTTTCTCTAATTCGAGAAGGTGAAGAGCCTCAGTATGAGGATGAAGATTATTATATCTAGTTAAACTAATTGGTCTATCTGGAATTAGAGAGGAACCTAGAGAATATTGGTAATTTTGACATCCATCCGTTTGACCTTGGAATGAGTCATCTCTTAAGTTTAATTGCTCGGATTGAGCTAAAGGAACAGAAAGAACAGAATAGGCTCGCATCGCAGTAGCCGGAATTAGTTGATTAGTAAGACCATTAATAGCATTAAGATTAACACGATACGTAGAGTAAGTTTTATAATCGAGTGCTAATCCTTTACTGCTTTGCATTTGATTTATCATACTTTCTACATAACTAGTCGGAGGAGATACAACGCCTAAAACATATTCCATATTACTAAGAACACAATTAACGGCTACAGCAGCGGCATCAATTTGAGCCTGAGGAACATTAGAAACAGAAACACCGTTAAGGCGGTCATTCTGTAAAACATATACAGCAGAACCCACAGCAAAATCCTTTCCAAGAGCATCACCATTGGCGCGGTCTGGACAAAAAGATATTTCTAAATCATTATCGCCATCTTTATCAAATTTGGTAATAACACCAAGACTTTTAACGTCAGCACCAGTACCAACCATCAATCTATCTCCAATACTAAAAGGATTATTATTAAAGGGGGTAGCATTACGATTAACACCAAGACCTGAAGAAGAATCAGAAGGTTGTCTAATAGTGCAAGTAAAAACATCACCTACGGCGGTTTTTTCCATTTTAGCAGCGGCATCAGCACCAGTAGCGCCGAGAATAGCTACTTTTAATTCTACGGCTTGGTCAGCAGCAGAACTATCAACATTAACACCTAAAGACCCAGTTTGAAATACACAACTACGACTAATATTATCTAAAGTCATTTGGAGTCTAAGACCCTGAGTTGCTACTAATGGAAAAACTTTGGAACCAGACATAATACCAGAATAAAGAGGCATACTAATTTGGAGAGTTTTGGCAACTGGGTCAGATGAAACAGCACTAGAACTCCAATCGCCACCAGATGCGTAATAAACTGAATCCCCAACGCCGGGGTCCTGAGATTGACCCTCAAACATAGTTCTTTTGTGGGCAATACTATCATTTTGAGTATAACCCCACCACTGAGACGTTAAAACATTGTAATCCTGAACTTCTTCTAAATTTGCTTTAGAGCTACCATCCTGGATCCGAAAATCTCTCCATAAACTATGAACACCAGAGCGAGTAGAGGGCTGAGGGCGTCCTCGTCCTGAAAATTTAATATTAAAATTCAATTTGGATTCTTTGGGGTCAAAAAATCCCAAATACTGAGGAAATAAGAATCGAACTTGATTCTGGCCTTTTGGGTCATAATCAACTTGGGCTTCGGGTTTAATCTGAACAGATTTAGTAGGAATGTAATTTCCTGAACCTTGTTGTTTAAGCATTTTATTATATACATAGAAAATAATTTTAAATATTTTTTTAATTAAACAAAAATTAAAAAAAAATTGTTAAAGTAAAAATTAATTAAATTTTTGGGAGGAGGTCTTAATACAATTTTTACTTTTTTTACAAATTACAAATAATTGATTGATTTGACTATCAATAATATTATATTAGATATTTATTTTTTCTTCATCATATTTTTTGCAAGATTTAATCTTTTCATCATAATCTTAGACATTTTAATATCTTTCCCTCTAAATTTAAAAGTTTTGCCAACTTCTTCTTTTAACATTTTATTTACTTCTCTCATCGTTAAAGGTTTATCATCTTCTTTTAACTTTAAAGATTTTCTAAGACCATCTTCTTTTATCTTACCTTCAGTTTCTTCAAATAATCCATCTTTAGTTTTAGCAGCTTTACGTTTGGGTTTAGCTACTGCTTTCTTTTTTGAACTAGCATACATTTTATTATAAGTATAGATAAAAATTATTATTATTAAATAATAATAATTAAATTATTCTAATTCTTTTTGTTTTATCATACGCCCTTCTTGCTTTCTTTTACATAATGTTTTTGTATCCCATACTATAGTTTCTTTTTGATTACCTGTACCTAAATCGGTTTCGTGGCTTTGTCTTTTCATACCACATCCGTGTAAGGTATGTAATGTATTTTGTAGTCTCGGGTCGTTCATTCCCCCATCAACGCTTAGCGTTCTACCTGTTTTTTTACATTTTTTCTTATGTAGCCTTTTGGCTAAATCTCTTACCTTTTCACCTTTATGTGTTATAAACTGATAATCGCAGTTAGGACAGTAATGGTAATATTGGTCTATTGTTGTGGTCATATTATACTTATTTTGCTTTGCTTTTTTAAAAAAATCAATTTTATAAAATCATTTCAATTTAATAATTAATTTAAAAATAAAAAAATTTAATCATTTTATAAAATTTATAGCGGACCACTTTGGCATTAACATATAAAGAAAGTAAATGCCAATCTGGTCCTAAAAAGCTGATGCTGATGCTGGTGTATCAACTACAGAATCAAAACTAGGGATAACTACCTCACCTTTTTGTGTTGTTGTTTGTTGAGGTGGGGGAGGAGGTTTTGGCTTACTACTATGATGAAATAGCTCAAATAAACCAATTCCCAGAGCCACTAAGCCCCCTACAACTGGTACGGCTTCAGCTGCTACTGATGCTACGCCTAATGCTGTATCTAAAGCTGTTGTTGCGGCTACATCACCTGCAACCTCACCAGCAACCGCCCCACCGGTTTCGGCAGCAGTAGCCAGACCACTAGCAGTAGCTTCACTTGTCCCCTCTGCTACTGCAGTTGTTTCTGTTGTTGCGCCCGCTGTATCTGCTGTAGCTGTTTCAGCACTGGCTTCCCCTGCTGTTTCAGTTGGTGCTGCACTTTCACCGGTTTCAGCATCTGCTGGACTAGGTGCTGGTTCAGGCGCTGTTCCAGTGCCTCCTGATTGTATTTGTGGTATATCTATATTTGCACCTTCTGCAGTAATACCTGTTGTCCCTCCGCCAGTGCTTTCCCCTAAAATTTCTGGGCCTGCACGTTCTCCACTACCAAGAATTGTATTATCAGCTAATCTACTAGCTGTTGTAGCGTCTTGTCCTATAGATAAATCCCCAGCTTCCCCTAAACCGCTTGGCAGGTCAAATTCATCAGTTGCTTCAGTGGAAAAATATTGTGTTCCACTTGCACTAGTTCCCGTTCCACTTTCTAATCCTGTGGATGTTGTTTCTTCAGCGGTGGTTGCTGCCGTTTCTCCTGTATTAGCAAATTGGTCTTGTAATTGTGCCGTAATTTCATCCTCTGTGCCTCCCGCTTCAGCTGTAGTAGTATCTGCTGCTGTATCAGCTGTAGTAGTATCTGCTGCTGTAGTATCAGCTGTAGTGGTATCTGCTACCGTATCTGCTCCAACTTCACCAGTGTCGCCAAGTTCTGATAAATCCCCCTCTTCTCCACCTACTTCCGTTTCATCCCCCTCCTCTGCTGTTCCATCCTCATCACCATCATTTTTACTTAATCTTTTTCTAACAGCTGAATACGTAGCTTTTAAAGCTTTAGTGCCAACATAAACTCCTTCAATTGTAGCACCCGCCTCCAATAATCCAGTTGCTTGCTCTTTTGCTTCTTGAACTTTTGCTTGAAAATCTGGAAGAGTTGAATTTAAGTAATCACTGTCATAAGAACTTAAATAATTTTGTGCTGAATCTAAGCTAGATCCAAAATTATTAACTGTATTATAATAGCCTTGTAATCCTGACATCTTTTATTAATAGTAAAGAAAAAAATATTTTATAATCTTTTTATTTCTTTTTTTCAAAACCTTTTCTTGCCGTTTTCCTTTTCCCTCCTTTTTTAGTTGTGTCATCTAATTCCTTATCCTTACCTTTACCAGTTGTTTTAACAGCGCCTTTTTTACCTTTAGATGTGCCTTTAGATTTATTATAAGCCTCCCTTAATCCCTTGTCCTTCAGTGCTTCGTTATATTTCATATTGTTTTTTTTAGCGTAAGCTTTTACGAATTCAATCCACGAGTTTGCCATTTTATTAAATACTTAGAAAATAATTTAATAAAAAAATAAATAAAAATATAAATTAAAAGAGATATGTATAATCAAATCCCAATTTTAGCGACTGTTGTCAGTGGTGGTGTTATGGTGGGTATGTTGCAGGATAGAGTAGATGTATTATGTAAAGAAAATGATGATATCAAAAAAGAACAAAATATATTAAAAGATAAATTAAATGATATTCATATTAAAGTTTGTAATATTGATAATAAATTAAATTGTTTATTAGAAAATTAATTTTGTAAAGCGTCTCTTATCTCTCTTAATAATGCAGTATGACTATTTAAAACGTCTCTCATATTAGAAAGATGTCCTTCTACAAAATTTGTTTTATCTCTAATTAAATTAAGGTGGCCTTCAATATAGTTTGTTTTATCTCTTATTAGATTAAGATGACCTTCAATAAAATTTTGCTTACCTCTTATATGAGATTGATGCCCCTCTATATTATTAGTTTTATTATTCATATTTGATAAAAAATTAGTATTACTTCTTATATTTTTAAGATGACTTGTATTTAATGAACTATCTCCGCTATTAGTATTATTATCATTATTATCATTATTATCATTATTATCATTCTCGTCATCTTGATGTAAATTTATTATATTGGTATTAAGGTTATTTAGTGCGGTAAGTATTTGGCTTTGTATTTCAATATCATCAGATAAAAAGTTATATCTATGTTTGTCCATTTTATTAATAATATATAAGATTATTAATTTTTTTTATATAATTCTTGAGTTGCTACATTATGTCCCATCTTTTCCCCTAATTCTTCTTTTTCCTTAAGAGTAGGACCAGTAATAAATTCTGATATATAAATATGTCTTAATAGATTAGCACTAATCTTTTTACCTGTAGGTTCAAAGACCTTTTGGATATATTTTGTTAATCCGTTTGCACTCATTGGCTCTCCCCTATTATTAAGTAAAAGATATTTACTATCGTGATATTTTAAATAAATATTTAGTACCGAGTTTAATTTACTGCCAATATCTATTTTTTTGATACCATATGTTTTAGAGGTTTTGTATTCACCAAAAGAAAAATACTTTTTGTTTCTTGATTGTATAACTAAATAATTATTATCCTCTAATTCTTTATCTGATAAACTATTGTATTGAGATAAAGAAACTATTTCCATTGGAGTATAGTCATTGCGAAGAGGAGGATTTTTATTATCAATAATATACAAACTACCTACTAACCATTTTTGTAAAATATCTTTTTCCTTTCTACTTATCTGTTCTTTGCTTTTTTGAAATGTTCCCATTGTATCTAATTGTTTCTTATAATTAGTTATAACCTTTCTTAGTGCTTTTATAGTTGTCCAATTCTTATCTTGAGTTCCGCTTTTCTTTTGTTCTTTTAGTTCTGCATTATAACTCTTAATATTTTCAATCATTAGTTCGCGATACTTATCTAAAGGTTTTTCGTATTCTTTTTCTTTTTGACTATCTAAAGCTACTACGATACTTGCCAAATAGGTTTTTTGTGTAGTAGGTTTTAAGTCAGCTAAGTTATTAATAACATTATTAGTATTCTTTAAAAACTTAATATCAGTCATCTCTTTACCTTCATACATCTTTTTATGTAGTTTATTAATGTTAAATACGTAAAGATTAATAGTTGATGGTCTGAGGTTTCTGACCTTACTAATTTGCTCTTTGAGTTTATCCATTCTTTTATTATATATAAACATTTTATTTTTAAATTAATTTTTATTTTAATTTAAAAAATAATACTAAATAGAATTATTCTCTATAATGTCATTTTAAATGCTGGTCCGCATCTCATTAAAAATTTATTTACCTCATTAATATCGTCTAAACTAAATTCACATAGTTCAACCATTTTACAAATTAAACTAATTTTATTATTATGATTATTTTTTATAAGTTTTTTCATTATAAAGATATGACTATCAAATTGAGGCGAATCGGTAGATAGATTTAAAAAACATAACATTTGAGGACAACACAAATAGCCATCAACTCTAGTAATTCCTTTTATTTTCATTATATCATATATGATTGAAAATGGTGGGTCTTTAATTAGTCCATCACATAAATTGTTAATTACTTCTTGCGCTCCTCTCTTTCCTCTTTTATTACTAGTTGATAATCTAGGATAAATAGAATTAGGCTTTTTAACTATAAGTCCCGAGCTTAATTTTATATTGTACTTAGTTATCACGTCATTAAAGTTTTCTAAAACTTTGTTGTCTTTTTCAGTTTGTGCAAAATACATAACTACTATATTATATATAGTAGATAAAAAAATTTCAGAATATTTATTATATATGGATCCAAATTTGCTTAGTTTTATGCTTTTTAATAATAGAAAAGGTATTATTCCCTATATTTATGCTATTTAGGGGCATAATAAAATTTTATTATGCTTTAAGTAGGCATAAAACCTAAGCATAAATCTAAAAAGGTTAAAAAATAGAATAAAAATAGATATATTAATATCAATATATCTATAAAAGGACCACTTTGGCATTAACATATAAAGAAGTAAATGCCAATCTGGTCCTAATAACTTGAACTACCACTTGACGAACTCATAGATTTAGACCGAGTTCTAGAACTTGGAGAAGAACTGCTTTTTTTATTTGCTTGGCTTCTATTCTCTGGTTTATCATCTGATGACTTCTTTTGTTTAGGTTGTTGTATCTGTGGAGCAATTGGCATTATTTGTGGTTTTGTTATTTTATATATTACACTACTATTTTCATCTATTGGAGCTGGCCGGCCATCTGGTAGCCGTATATCAGTCGTAATACTCGTAATTATGTAATCCTTATCTGCTATATAATTCCAATTAGTAGCAAAAGAAAAAAAGTAATCTCCTTCACTATAATTACGAG